>Ga0129324_10000204_pt1 | contig 42381 bp, 29 predicted proteins | sample CPBDNA_7_FD_96879 | JGI IMG/M metagenome (GOLD analysis project Ga0129324, IMG submission 96879) | Freshwater to marine salinity gradient microbial communities from Chesapeake Bay, USA - CPBay_Spr_15_0.2_DNA | ecosystem: Environmental > Aquatic > Marine > Coastal | place: USA: Chesapeake Bay...
AAATTTTTGCGAATATAAATAATTCTCTACATAAATTTTTAGGTGTATTAAGAGTAAGGCTCATTATTTAGGTCTAATATCTATATAAAACCATATTTTTTTGTATTTTGAGGGCTTTTGAATATAGATTTAAAATGATGCGAATCAAAATAATAGGATTTGCTGTTCTAATGGTCCTTAGTATGGCTTCCTTCACACCGGAAGCTGATCCGGTTCCTTATGATGAAGAGGGAATAATAGCTCGTTTAGCTACTATGAATAATGGGTCGATTAAGGCAAGATATGATGTGGCCGTTAAGAGTTATTTGAAGACATATACCGTTAGAGGAAGACGTGGTGCGGAAAGAATGCTGGGAAAACAGCTATTGTACTTTCCAATGTTCGAAGATTATCTTGAGGAAGCTGGCTTGCCAAAAGATTTAAAATATCTCGCCGTGGTAGAATCAGCCCTGGAGCCGCGGGCACTTTCGCATGCAGGTGCCGTAGGTCTTTGGCAATTCATGGCGCCAACAGGCAGATTTTATGGGTTACGTGTTGACAGTCAAGTAGATGAAAGGTGTGATCCCAGAGCTTCAACTAAAGCAGCCGTTAAATACTTGAAAGATTTATATGCCCAGTTTGGTTCCTGGGAATTGGCTATTGCTGCCTATAACAGTGGAAGTGGCAGAGTGATTAGAGCTGTAAAGAGAGGAAGAAGTACTGATTACTGGGAGATTAGAAATTATTTGCCCAAAGAAACGGCCAATTATGTTCCAGGGTATATTGCAGCTAACTACCTGTCTACCTTTGCCGAAGCGCATGGCCTTGACCCTGAGTTGCCTCCATTGGACTTACAGTTAACCCAGTCATTTAAAATTTATAGTGGGATAAGTTTCGAAACGATTGCAAAACTGACCGGACTCTCTCTGGAAACGATAGAATTACTCAATCCTTCCTTTAGGAAAAGTGTCATTCCCGCTTCTGAAAAGGGATTTGACCTCGTTCTTCCAAGAAGAGTAGGGGCTTTAGTAAATAAATGGTTGAATTCCCAATGGCCAGATGCAGATAAGTTTGCTTCTATCTCCTCCAATCCTATTCATATTGAGATTCCCAAGGAGGCTATGAACGCACCTTATAATAAAACGATTTATTATACTCACCATGGGGAAAGTTTGCAAGACTTATCTGAACTATTCAAATGCGGTATTGCCCAATTAAAGGCATGGAATAAAATAAAAAATACAACCCTTGATTATTGCCAACCCATAGTGGTTTATCATACGGATGATATGGTAATTCATCAGGATAGGGAAGGTGGACCCAATGTAAATGAACTATCAAACATAGATGTTCCTAACCAATTGGGAGAGTCAAATCTAACCTACAGGTTTTCGAGAGAGTCAGCGAATATCAGGAAAGGAGAATTCATCCTTTATAAAGTTCAGAAACCAGAAACTTTGTTTGAAATTGCCATGAAAATTGAAGGAGTAACTTTTTCAGATTTATTATTATGGAATGAGTTAGACAGAAACTTCATACTCCGTCCTGGGCGTACTATCAAAGTAAAGAAGCAAGTTCAGGATTAACCAAAATTAGACACTAAAGCTTAGCTTTATATAACCGTCTTAGATTTATAGAGGAGGTATAACTTCCTTTGGCATTAAAGAAAAAAAAATATACACAATATATGAAAGCACATATTGTGTATATTATTAGGTAAAAAAACAATAAACCGCAGCTATTTATTTTAATAACAATTTATTTCTGTTCTTCCAAACGTGTGCGTTCAGCTTCTTTGGTACCTTCTTTCAGTTCAGTTTCCAAAGTAGAACGAGCGGAATTAAATTCGCGGATACCTTTTCCAATGCCACGCATCAACTCAGGAATTTTCTTGCCACCGAAAAGCAGAAGTACGGCACCAAAAATGAGAACTACCTCCCAAGGACCTTGACCGAAAATAAAAAGATGAAGATTCATTATTTTAGTTTTAGAGATTCAAATATACGAATTAATATAATAAAGTGCAATTTAAAAGTAGGTTATTTTTGATGAAGTAATTGCCTGTAGTTATTTATTTGAGATGCTACTTTTTGACAAATATCCGTTGCATTAAGTTGGTCGGAAGAAAAACCTGGTAAAACAGTCCAGCTTAAATTTTGGCCTGATTTTAGGGGAAAAAGCCCTTTGGGGTTCATGGTTGCATTACCACTTATAGCTATGGGTACAATCCACGCGTTGGGTATTTTCTTGACCAGCGCCGCAACACCCCCCGTCATAAAAGGTAATAATTGTTCTGTTGTAGCTCTGGTTCCTTCTGGAAAAATAAGAGTAGATTGATTATTTTCAATCACCTGCGCCGCCATTCTCACAATTTCTTTTATGGCTTGTTTACCGTCTTTTCTGTCAATAAGTGCCGCGCCACTTTTTTGCAAATTGTAGGAAATACTGGGAATTCCTTTTCCTAAAGAGATTTTGGAAACAAAAACAGGTTTGTATTTTCTGAGAAACCAAATCAATGCTGGTATGTCATGCATACTTTGATGATTGGCAATAAAAATAATACGCCTGTCCAAAGGCGGTCTTTCAAGAAAGGTAAACGATATTTTAGAAAAAATATACAAAAGGGTGCCAACAAGGAAGAAGTTTAATATTTCAACAACCCTTCTTTGTGCTTTTTCTCCAATGGTCTGATAAGCAATCCATTGGATAGGGTGAAAAATAACCAGAAGAAGAAAAAAAGAACCCATACAAAGGGCACTTAGAATAAAATCGATAAATTTTCTCATTTTCATTACTAAATTTAAAGTATAAACGGTGCGAAATTATTAATTACTTATAAAAGTTGTACATTTGTACAAATCAAAATTCCAAAAACACCAATAACATATTTCATGCAACTATCTCCTAATCGCATCGAGGTGATGCAATTCCTGGCTAAGAACATGGATGATATCATTGATTCATACCTTACGCCTGTTGACAAAATTTGGCAACCTACGGATTTTTTGCCAGATTCCAGTAGTGAAAACTTTTTTGACGATGTAAAAAATTTAAGAGAAACAGCTAAAGAATTACCTTATGATTATCTGGTGGTTTTAATAGGTGATTGCATTACCGAAGAGGCTCTTCCAACCTACGAATCGTGGTTGATGAGTGTTGATGGTGTTAATCAGGAGAAAAATGAAGGATGGAGTCGCTGGATTAGGGCATGGACGGCCGAAGAAAACAGACATGGTGATTTGCTAAATAAATATTTGTATTTATCAGGACGGATCAATATGAGGGCCATGGAGGTTTCTACTCAATATTTGATTCACGATGGCTTTGATATTGGAACGGGTTCAGATCCGTATCGCAATTTTATCTATACCTCATTTCAAGAGCTGGCAACTAATGTTTCTCACAGAAGGACGGCTACGCTGGCAAAAGAATATGGAAATAAGTTACTCTCTAGAATGTGTGGTGTTATTGCAGCAGACGAATTAAGACACGCAAGGGCTTACAAATCATTTGTTGCCAGAATTTTAGAGGTGGATCCTTCTGAAATGATGGTGGCTCTGGAAGATATGATGAGGAAAAAAATTGTTATGCCCGCTCTCTTTTTAAGAGAAACAGGGATTAAAATGGGGGAAACTTTCAGTCATTTTTCAGATGCCGCACAAAGAATCGGTGTTTATACAACACAAGACTATATTGATATTATGGAAGGCTTACTAGAGGAATGGAAAATTGGAAATGTTTGCAATTTAAATGCTCAGGGAGAGAAGGCCAGAGATTATGTAATGGCTTTGCCCGCCAGATTACAGCGAATTGCAGAAAGAATAAAAGTACCTAATCTGCCCTACGAGTTTAGTTGGATTGGTGTTAAAGGATAAAATAAAAGCCCGGAAAAATTCCGGGCTTTTTTAATCAACTATGGTACAATTATAATAAAACACTTTTTATTTTAGTTACCTCTGCTCCAAGGCATTCCTGAAGGCCTCATATCATTGTTTTGCTGGTTGTTTGTAGCAGGTGCCATGGCACTTAAACGATAATTGAATCGTAGCATGAAGTATTGTTGTAACACAATCGTTTGTGCATCTTCAATGTACAGTTCAGTCACATTTCTTTGAATACTTACATTTTGTTTAAGCAAATCAAATACTACCAATGATAATTCTCCCTTGTTATCTTTTAGGAATTTCTTTCCTATACTTCCGTTCCACAACCAGTAGTTTTGATTGAAACCATCACCCAGGCCACTAAATGACTGATTTATTATAGAGCTTCTAAAGGTCCAGTCACCAGGTAAAATCAAGTTTATCCTGCCTTCAAATTGCTGATTCAGGAAAATACTATTTAAAGAACTATTCAAGGAACTAATGGCCTGATTCCAATTGGTTCTGGATGATAACGTAAAATCAATCTTTTCAGATATATTTGAGGTCACAGACAGTCCAAAGCCCAAAGTGGTTGTTTCAGAGGTATTGATTTGTTTATTTACCATGCCAGGTTGTTCCTGATAGCTTGCATTCAAACTAAGATTGGCATTGGATTTAATCATTTTCAAAGGAAAGCCATAAGTTGTGAACGCTCTTAGGTTCCAATTGCCATTTAAATTTACCGGAACGACTAATTGTCCGCCCCGTGGAAACAAAACACCACCATTCAAATAGCTATCTTCTGTGGCAATAATGGTGCTATTCGTGATTTGATTGCGGTTGATGGTTCCGCTGATATAAGAATATAAAATAGTGGATTTGGCAGGATTTGTCGCAGAGTACCTAAGACTCATATTATATCCAAGACTTTGTAAAAGTTCTGGATTTCCCGTCCTTAATCTCAAAGGGGAGCTATTATCTACCACTTCTTGTAATTGACTTATTGAAGGGGCATTAGTATAGGCACGTCCAAAAAACCGAATACTTTTCTGCTTTGAAAAATTATATTTTAGATAGGCAAAAGGGAGCACATTGAAATAATTTCTTTCTATATTCGCTTGTAAGGGATAGGTCTGAGAGGCATCCTGGTTTACCCACTGCGCGTTGGTATTCAGGTTAAATTGCATTTTCTCATTACCACCGCGGATACCTAAACCGGCTCTTTGAGTTAGAAATTCACTGCCAAGAACGTTAGATAATGCGCCGTTGAGTTCAGAGTAGGTATTGGTCAATGGATCAAGGTTAAAATTCTTTTTATCAGAATCATCAATCTGCCTTGATACATTATAGGAGAATTGTAATCCTGATTTTTTACTGATAGGCTCATTAAAGTTAATATTGGCGCTAGCGGTAGAACCTTTAGCTAACAGTCTGTTTTCCTGATCTATAGTATCGGCCCGAAGTAAAGTGCCGAAACTATTATTTAGTGCGTATAAACTACTCTCCCCGTCCTGGTTTCTAATGGAATTATTCACTTCTGCAGAAAAAGTTCGTCCGGCTTTTTTAAACTTATGTCTCCATAGAACCTGATTGGAGAAATTTAAAGCTCCAAGTAGGGTAGAAAAATCTGTTTTACTATCGTTTAGTTTTAACAACTGAATATTATTTTCTGCTGAAATAAGTTGCATTCCATCAGCATCTTGCATAGACATACGTGGTTGAATAATCAATGAATTGTTTTTATTTATTTCATATTCTATGCGCATATTCATTCTATGATTTAAATTGCCAGAGGTAGCTTCATTGTGTTCTTCATAGAACTGAGAAAAATCACTGCGATTATTAATGAGTTCTCTGTTAAGATTTTGTTCAGAAACAATATTGCCTTGGTTAAAGAAATAGCTTCCTGAAATCTTCAATTTTTTACCCCAGGTATCGGAATAATTCATACCAAAAGCATTGGTTCTGGCAATTCCCTGTTTCTGATCTACGACGAAATCATTATTTCCGCCACCCCAGCCACCGCCGCCCCAACTACCGCCTCTTGAACTACGACCTCCACCTTGACTTACGCCAGAAAGATCTTCGCTTGAAAAATTCTGCTCGTTAATATTGTTAAATTGTCCAAGAATAGTAAATCTAACGTCATCTTTAAATCTATTAACGGCACCTCCGGCCTGGTATCTTTCATCGGTACCATACCCGCCGAATAAACGCCCGAAAGCACCATTTCTTTTATCCTGACGGGTAATAATATTTATCGATTTTGTGGTCTGACCACTATTAAAACCAGAGAACGCATCCTGATCACTTTGTCTGTCAAAGATTTGAATTTTATCGATCACTTCAGCGGGAAGATTTTTAAGCGCAGCAGCGGGGTCATTTCCAAAAAATGGTTTTCCATCTACTAAAATCTCTTTTACATCTTCGCCCTGCGCTTGAATTCTGCCATTTTCTATAACAATGCCAGGAACCTTCCTGGTTAAATCCTCCGCAGATGCGTCAGGATTTGTTTTAAACGAGCTGGCATTGAATTGGAGCGTGTCATCTTTACTTACAGCTTGAGCTGCCTGTCCAACTACTTGAACCTGACCAAGTTCGTAGGCAGATTCTACCAATTTAATATCACCCAGCTCAAGGCCTCGTCTTGTGATTTGAAGCTGCTTTTTATAATCAGTAAAGCCTAAATAACTTATTGTGAGTAGATATTCGCCCGGTTTGATATTATTAACCACGAATTTCCCTTTGTCATCGGTAAGATTGTCAAGTTCCGCTCCGCCCGCTACAGGAACTAGTATAACATGCGCTCCAGGAAGGGTTGAGCCGTCTCCGTTGGAGATTACTGTACCTGTAATGGTAGTATTTTGAGCCGTCATTGCGGTCAAAAGAAAAGAAAAGAAGAATAGAAAATTGTACTTAATCATTATAAATTTATTTATGCCACAAATAAAAGGTGTAAATCCAGGGTTAAAAAATATTTTCAACGAACACCCGTATTTTATCAATCAATACAAATTATCCTTTTTAATGTTTTACTGATAATAAATAGGCTTTTGTTGAATAAATAACGAAATAGCATAGACATGTAGTAATATTGCAGCATATAAAATTATAAAATATGCCTCGTTTCCAAATATTATTGTTTCAAGGGTTACTTTGGTTAGGAATACTTCTCACACAAACTTTTTTGATTGGGGGAGGTGAGAATATGCTGGAAACAATTCCAAAATCAGGTACTATAGTATTAGGGCAAATGGCCTTGGTATATTTTAATATCTTGTTTCTATTTCCAAAACTTTATCTTAAGAAAAAGCATTTTTTATACTTGTTTATTGGCTTATTGCTGGTTTTAGCCATCAGCTATGGCGTTCAGGAGCTGATGGAATATTTTTATCCGAGGGGTCGATATCGGGGCGTCAGAAAAATAAGTACCTTAACTAAATCGTGGTATTTCCTGGGTCGAAGTTTTCCCTTATTTATGGCTTTTCTTCTTAGTACTTTGTTACAGGTCACCCGTTTATTTGCCATAAAGGAAAAGGAATCCGTTCAGTTGCGGTCTGAAAAACTGGAAACTGAGCTTAAATTTTTACGCAGTCAGACAAATCCACATTTTTTATTCAATGCCTTGAATAATATTTATACCTTGACCCTAATAAAATCGGATAAAGCACCTGACTATCTACTTGTTCTCTCCGATATGTTACGATACATGTTATACGAATGCAATGCGCCTAAGGTGAGGCTGGAAAAAGAAATAGGGTATATCAGGCATTTCATAGCACTAAATTTATTAAAAGATAGTAGGGGATTAAATGTAAATTTTGATTGTGGTGAAATTCCTGATCACCTTGAAATTGCGCCTATGCTTCTCATTCCCTTAGTGGAAAATGCTTTCAAACATAGTAAATTTGAGGACAAAGCCAATGGATGGATTAACATAAATCTGCAGTTTTTAGGGGAATCCCTGCATTTGAATGTCCAAAATAGTCTGCCCGATTCACCTCATTCGACGGACCATACAGGTGGTATAGGCTTAGCTAATGTGAGGCGACAACTGGAATTAATCTACCCTGACCAGTTTCAACTAAACATAGCGGAACAAGACCATGTTTTTTCGGTAGATTTAAACATTGAAAAGTTATAACATGATGAATTTGCGTTGTCTTATTGTTGATGATGAGGAGTTAGGGCGAATGCTTATTGAAAACTATGTTCAACGATTAGGTTTTAACATAGTTGCCCAATGTAGAAACCCCCTCGAGGCTATGCAAATAATGCAAACGAAAGAAATAGATTTGATTTTTTTAGATATCCAAATGCCTGAAATGAGCGGTTTGCAGTTTATAAAATCATTAACCTATAAGCCCCTGATTATTTTAACTACTGCTTACCCTGAGCACGCTTTAGAAGGTTACGCCCTCGATGTGGTTGATTATTTACTAAAACCTATCCGCTTTGACCGGTTTACGCTGGCGGTAAATAAAGCATTGGAACGTCACCGGTTTAAGACGGAAATGGTAAATGTTGAATATGAAGGCTCTGAAAAGGAAATTATATTAGTAAAATCAGAACATAGAATCCATAGGTTAAAGCTATCGGAAATTTTATATATACAAAGCCTGAGTGAATACGTTTCTTTCCATTTAAATGGCAGTCGTATTTTATCATTGGGGGCTTTAAAAACGCTTGAACTGGAATTGCCCTCCTCTCAATTTATTCGTGTTCATAAATCGTACATCGTCGCCATCAATAAAATTGATTTTTTAGATGGCAATACGATTCAGGTTGGGAAAGAGAAAATTCCAGTTGGGCCAAGTTATAAAGAACAATTACTGACGCATTTTCATAAGTGAATTCAGAAATCTCCAGAAACCACTTTAGGAATAAATTTTAAAAAATAATCCCAATCTAAAGCGTTCACTTCATGTTTTCCTTTTCTGATATAATAGTTTACATTTTTGCCAACGAGTACTTCTGTATCAGGCATATTTACTTCAGAAATACCTTTTTTTCCATAAAGCTGATAAGCAAAACCAGCTTCTTTTGCTGAAAGGAACTCTCCTTTTGGGTCAGCCCATTTATCATCCAGTGCACTGCTCACGAAGAGAGGTCTTGGGGCAATTAAGCTCAGTAAAATATGTTGGTCAAACGGCAAGGTAGATTCATTGCCCGCATATTTTGCAAAATCAGGTAAAAACCAATGAGGAAATCGAGTGGTTATAGGTTCAATACCTTCTCCGAAATTCCTTCTAAGCAGCGCTGCTCCACCTTCACCGGACTGTATAGTTATAACGGCGTCGAAACGAGTATCATTGGCAGCAGCCCAAAGACTCGCTTTACCCATTCGGGAATGGCCGTGAAGAATCATTTTTGCATTCTTGAGCTCTGGTAAGGTTTTTATTACATCTAACATTTTACTTAATCCCCAGGCCCAGGCACTCATAGCAGACCAATCTTTTGGGTTAATATTTAAATCATTGGCAAGTATAGTTCGCACCCCTTCTTTGTAACCATCAGGAAAATCCTCTTCAAAATCGGCACATGCTACGGAAAAGGAAGCATAGCCAGCATTTATCACTTTTTCTATCTGCCAGGTATCTTTTTGTGTTCCAACTGCTTTGTCTGTGGCGATATGATTATTGAAAAATGGGTTTTCATTACAAATTACATATTTTGACGAAACAGGGATTTCAGCATCCATAAAAACGGTGTTAATTCCGCAAAAATTAAGGCCTAATAAGGAAGCCTTGACTGGCGCACCCAATGGAATAAAACCAATGAGATGAATTTTTACTTTTCCAGCCAGAGAAACTTCCCATACGTTCATTTCCGCTTTACCGTTTAGTATTGGTTTTTGAACCAGTAGTTTAGAAGTAACGCTTATTTTTTTTGATGGAAAGGTACCATACATTTCTGAAGCATAAATTTGCAACCATTTACCTTTTGCTTTTTCCCACTGAGATACGTTGTTAATTTTTTCGCCAATGATATCGCCTAAACCAGGTAATGAATAATTAACAACCTTATTTTCATCATAATTAGGGACGAAAGTACTTTGAGCAGTTGCATCTGTAATCATAAAAAGCAATATTATAAGAGATATTCTAGCCACGGCAAATGTTTTTTCAAGATAAAGTCATATATTGAAACAAGCTACAAAAAAAACCGTTTACTAAAAGCATTCTTTCATAAAAAGCGGCTTTAAAAAGCTATATTCGCACGTTTAAGTAAATAATATTGAATGAAAAAGAAAGGTCTTATTATTGTTTCGCTATTTGCTGGCATTTTGTTAATCGCCTCTTTTTTACCGAAACCATCGCAAAATGAAGGAAAAGAAGCGGTGTTGGTGAAAACGGTGCTCAATTATGTTGAACAATTACATTTCCGGCCAAAATCTTTGGACGACAAATTATCAGAGCAATTATTTAACTATTATATAGAAAGTATTGACGGTGGAAAGCGGTTTTTAACCAGGGAAGATCTTGCGTTATTGGAAAAGCACCGGTTAAATCTGGATAATCAAGCTATCGAAGGTACTTTCACCTTTTTTGATCTATCTATCGATTTGTTAGAAAAGTCCCTGCGTAAAACACAGCTTATTTATAGAGAGTTACTCTCGAAACCATTTAATTTAAATGGTGAAGGTACTTTCGAAACAGATAGTGAAAAGAGACCTTTCCCTGCAAATGATACGGAATTAAAAGAGGTGTGGCGGAAACTACTCGTTTACGAAATAGTCTCCAGGGTAAATGAGAAATTGGAATTACAGGGCAAGGGGAGTGCGGAAATAAAAGCAAAAAGTACCGATGAATTGGAAAAGGAAGCAAGGGAAGCTGTGCTGAAATTATATGACGAGTGGTACGAAAGACTATTTAAAACCAAAAGATCTGATAGATTAAGTATCTACATAAATAGTTTGACGCACTTGTATGATCCTCATTCCGATTATTTCGAGCCTATTGAAAAGCAAAATTTCGATATCAGATTTACTGGGAAGTTAGAGGGCATTGGTGCAACCCTGCAAACCGTTGGTGATTATACAAAAGTGGCCACCGTTGTAGTTGGTGGGCCAGTTTGGAAATCAAAAGAATTATTTGAAAATGATATTATTTTAAAAGTAGCTCAAGAAGGGGCTGACTTTAAAGATATTTCTGGACTAGGAATCAATGATGTTGTTCAGCAAATAAGAGGAAAAAAAGGAACGAAAGTCCGTTTATTGGTTAAAAAGGTTGACGGTACCATTAAGGAAGTTGAAATAGTTAGGGATATCATTGAATTGGAAGAAGGTTTTGCTAAATCGCTTCTTTTGAAAAATGACCAATTCCCAAACGATAAATACGGGTATATTTATTTGCCCAGATTTTATGCCGATTTCGAAGATCCAAAAGGCCGTTTTTGTGCGCCGGATGTAGAAAAGGAAATTGAAAAATTGAAAGCTGAAAATGTAGGTGGTATCATTCTGGATCTAAGAAATAATGGAGGTGGTTCATTAAGTGATGTAGTTAAAATGACCGGTTTTTTTATCCCCTCAGGTCCTGTCGTTCAAGTTAAATCAAAAGAAAGTAAAGCAGACGTTTTACGCGATCCTGATTCAAGAACGCAGTATGATGGAGTACTGATTGTTATGGTTAATAATATGAGTGCGTCTGCTTCCGAAATTATTGCCGCAGCTTTACAGGATTATGGCAGAGCTATCATTGTCGGAACAAAATCGACCTACGGCAAAGGGACCGTTCAACGTTTCTTCGACCTGGATATGGGACTTAGAGGTTACGAAGAATTTAAACCTCTGGGACAAGTGAAAATAACGACGCAAAAGTTTTATAGAATTAATGGTGGCTCTACTCAGTTGAAGGGGGTGACGCCTGATATTATTTTACCTGACCAATATCATTATCTGGAAATAGGTGAAAGAGAAGAAGATTATGCCATGGAGTGGACAGAGATTGCTCCTGTTGGGTACGAACCCCAAAAGTCAAGGCTGCCATCTCTTGATTTACTAAGAAAAAAGAGTGAAGATCGCGTAAAATCAGATCCTTCCTTCCAGATGATTCTTAAAAATGCCCTTCGCATAAAAAAACAAAGGGATCAATCCATTATGCCGCTAAGTTTAAATGCCTATAAGCAGTTGCTTAAAAATCAGGAAAAAGAAGCGCAGGAATTTAGAGATGCCTTTAAAAATTACCAAATAAAGAGTGTCGAAAATTTGGCCACTGATCTGGCTGAAATTAATGCTGACTCCGCTAAAATTACTCGAAATATAGCGTTTAAAGAATCTGTTGGGAAGGATATCTATTTGAAGGAATCACTTTTAATCCTGAATGATTATATCCGTTTGAAAAAATAAAACACACGTGAACTACCTTTCTCTTGAAAATATTACTAAAACATACGGTGAAAAAGTATTGTTTGATAACCTTTCTTTGCAAGTAACGAAAGGCCAGAAAATTGCCCTAATAGCCAAAAATGGTTCCGGTAAATCCACTTTGTTGAGGGTTGTTGGAGGAATGGAAGGAGTAGAAGGAGAAAATGCTAAGGTTTGGATGAATAAAAGTATTCGTTCCGCATTTTTAGAGCAAGAACCTGATTTTTCTGTCGGACATAACTTATTAGAGGCTACATTAGATAGTGCTGACCCACAGTTGAGTGCCGTACGAAAGTATAGATTAGCTATGCTTCATCCAAATGACGAGGAAGCTTTACAAATAGCATTGCAAGATTTAGATGCCTTGAAGGCATGGGACATGGAGGCCAAAGTGCAGGAAATTCTCTTCCGTCTAAATCTAACTGATTTTGAAAAACCAGTCTCCCTACTTTCGGGGGGGCAAAAGAAAAGAGTGGCCCTGGCCCGCATTCTTTTAAGTGAACCTGAATTTATTATTTTAGATGAACCTACCAATCACCTGGATCTTGAAATGGTGGAATGGCTGGAGGATTACCTCAAAAAAGGGAACATCACTCTTTTAATGGTGACCCACGACCGGTATTTTTTAGAACGCGTCTGTAATCAAATTATTGAACTGGATTTAGGTAAACTATATAAATATAGTGGCAATTATGCCGATTATTTAGAAAAAAAGGCGCTGCGCATTGAAACAGAAGGAGCCGAGTGGGAAAAAAATAAAAAATTACTGCAGCGTGAATTAGCCTGGGTGAATAGAAGCCCGCAGGCCAGAACAACTAAAGCTAAATCAAGAGTAGATGCATTTTTTGACCTGAAGGATAAGGTTGGTAAAAATCGCGTGGAAACCGAAATGCAAATTGATATTAAAGGTCAAAGAATGGGTAAAAAAGTGCTCGAACTGCATAATGTAAGTAAGGCATTTGATAAAAAAATTATCCTCGATGGATTTTCCTATAAATTTAAACCCATGGAACGAGTGGGTATCGTTGGCCCTAACGGAGTAGGAAAAACTACCTTTATAAATCTTTTAACCTCAAATATTCGCCCCGATGCAGGTAAAGTAATTTTAGGAGAAAATACCGTTTTTGGCTATTATACCCAGGATGGTATGCAATGGGTTGAAGATAAAAGGGTGATTGATGTAATTCAGGACATCGCAGAATATATTCCCCTGGAAAAAGGACTCAAATTATCCGCTACGCAATTATTAGAACGCTTTTTGTTTTCTCGAAAACAACAACAGGTTTATGTCAGCCAGTTGAGCGGAGGAGAAAAAAGACGACTGTACCTTCTTTCTATCATAATGAAAAATCCTAATTTTTTAATTCTGGATGAACCTACGAATGATCTGGATATTCTTACACTGAATGTTCTCGAAGATTTCTTAATGGAATTTCCTGGTTGTGTCATCATGGTTAGTCATGACAGGTACTTTATGGATAAAATTGTAGAGCATTTGTTTGTCCTGGAAGGAGATGGAAAATGTATTGACTTCAATGGCGATTATTCTGAATACCGGCAGTTGGCAAAAGAAAAATTACAAGCATTAAAAAGAGAAGAGAAAGTGGTTGCCCAACAATCTAAGGAAGTGGTTCAAAAACCTTCTTTGATAACTTTTGAACAACGTAAAGAAATTAATAAAGTCGAAAAGGAAATTTCAAAACTGGAAGAGAAAAAGAAACAAGTAACGAACGCTTTTGATGATCCACTCTTGACCCCCGATAAAATCCAACAATTATCAAAGGAATTAAATGACATTTCTCAGCTGATTGAAGAAAAAGAGCTTCATTGGTTATCCTTGAATGGATAGCCTGTAACCGCTTTTAATAGCATAACCCATCCCTTTCTTAATTTATTTTGCACGTAACTCATTGATATATATATATATATATCAAAAAAATCGAAAAAATAGTTTTTATTAATATTATATTTGCAAGGTGATGAAAATCAGTTTTTTTAATATAATTGATAAAAATTTTATAACTGGGAGTAATTTTAGCACTCAAGATTAATCGTCTTGGGTGTTTTTTATTTAAATGAATATTTTTTTCTTATATTGTAGTAATTAAATCATTGAAAGAAATAATTATGGAAAGAAGAAGTTTTATACGCAATGCTGCGATATTGGGAACGGCATTAGGAGTAGGTTCTAACGCTGTTTTTGGAAAGGGATTCCCATCGGCTACTTTGAAACAACCTACCTTTGTTTGCGATTTCGCCCCTCACTTTGGGATGTTTGAAAATCATGCAGGAAAGGATGTAGTTTCTCAGCTTGAATTTATGGCTGATCAGGGATTCAGGTCTCTGGAAGACAATGGCATGATGAAACGACCTATTGAGGAGCAGGAGAGAATAGCGGCAGCTATGAGCAGATTGGGTATGCACATGGGCGTTTTTGTTATCGACGGAGGGGATAATTGGAAAATTTCCTTAGCTACCGGGAAACCTGAGTTCAAACAATTATTTGTCGATACCTGTAAAAAGGCGGTGGATATTGCGAAACGTGTTAATGCCAAATGGATGACCGTCGTGCCTGGTTTTTACGAGCGTAAATTGCCGATTGGTCTTCAGACGGCGCATGTTATTGATGCGTTAAGAGCTGGCGCTGATATCTTAGCCCCTCACAATCTGGTGATGGTGCTGGAGCCATTAAGTGATAATCCTGATTTATTCCTTAGAACAGCTCCCCAGACTTTTGAAATTTGCAAAGCGGTGAACAGTCCTGCTTGTAAAATTCTTTATGATGTTTATCACATGCAAAGAAATGAGGGTAATCTGATTAATACCATCGATTTATGTTGGGAAGAGATTGCCTATATTCAGATCGGGGATAATCCGGGAAGAAAAGAACCTACCACAGGAGAAATTAATTACAAGCATATATTTAATCATTTACACCATAAGAAAGGATTCCGTGGCGTGATGGGTATGGAGCATGGAAATGCCAAGCCTGGAAAGGAAGGCGAATTAGCATTAATTAATGCATACAGAGAGGTGGATTGTAAATGATGAGGAAATAAATATACCTTTGTAAAAATTGGTATATCATTATGGCAGAAGATAAGGGCTTTGCCCCTAAGTTAGCATTGACGAATGTAGGTAAATCCTCTTCTAAAAAAAGGAGCGAGGAGGTATCTACATTCGTTTATGGAAGAAAACCACCGCAGGCCTTACCTTTAGAAGAGGCTAGTTTAGGAGCCATCCTATTAGAAAGGGAAGCGATCAATGTTGTTTTAGATATTCTTGTTTCTGATTCTTTTTATCTCGAAGCGCATCAACTTATTTTCAAAGCCATGTTGCGGCTTTTTGAAAAATCGCAGCCCATTGATATCCTCACCGTTTCAGAGGAGTTAAAAAAATCCGGAGAACTGGAGAAAATTGGTGGCGCATATTATCTGGTTGAATTAACGAACAAGGTAGCTTCTTCTGCCAATTTAGAGTTCCACGCAAGAATAGTAGCACAAAAATTTATTCAACGAGAACTTATCAGGGTTTCCAATGAAATTATAAAAGATGCTTACGAAGATAGTACGGACGTATTTGAATTATTAGACTCTGCTGAAAAGGGATTATTTAATATTGCTGAAAAAAACATGAGCCGCTCCATTGAGTCAATGAGCTCTCTTGCTGCTAAGGCATTGAAGCAAATTGAAGACTTAAAGGACGTAGAGGAAGGTTTAAGTGGTATTCCCTCCGGATTTAGCGCGTTGGACAGACTTACAAATGGTTGGCAATCTTCCGATCTGATTATCTTAGCAGCAAGGCCAGGTATGGGTAAAACGTCTTTTGTACTTTCTGTGGCAAAGAATGCTGCCGTAGATTTTAAAAAGGGTGTCGCTTTTTTTTCCCTGGAAATGTCTGCCGTTCAATTAGCTCAACGATTAATTTCCATGGATGCTGAAATCCCTTTGACGAAAATGAGAACGGGGAAATTATCGGAAGATGAATGGAAGCAATTACATGGTGCCATAGAAAGAATAGGAGATGCACCCGTTTATTTTGATGACACCCCTGGTATTGATATTTTTGAACTGCGCGCTAAATGTCGACGCATGAAATTGCAATACGATATTCAGCTGATTGTGATTGATTATTTGCAACTTATGAAGGGTAGTAGTGAAAATAATAGAATGGGTAATCGTGAACAAGAGGTAAGTGCTATTTCCAGGTCCCTGAAAGGTCTTGCAAAAGAACTACAGGTTCCCGTCATTGCGCTCTCCCAGCTTAGTCGTGCCGTAGAATCCAGAGGTGGACCTAAAAGACCCCAGCTTTCAGATTTAAGAGAATCTGGTTCAATTGAACAAGATGCTGATATTGTGGGTTTTATATATAGACCTGAATATTACCAAATTACGGAAGATGAAAATGGAATGCCTTTAAAAGGTGTCGCAGAAGTGATCATTGCTAAGCATAGAAATGGAGCTACAGATACGGTCAGACTTAAGTTTACAGAGCAATTTGCAAGATTTTCAAATTTAGAAAATTTTGATATGGGTAGTCTGCCAAATGACGTTTTTGATAATCCTTTTTCCCAGATTATTACCCGTCCCTCAAAAATGAATGAAGACGAAGATATTCCCTTCTAATTCATTATAAAATTCAAACAAATACATAGATATGGCGTATTCTGATGATAGAAAATCACGACCTAAACTTAGGCCGAACAAGCCCCCGTACGGTAGGCCTGCCAATCCTAAAAAACAATTTGATGCAGCTCCCAGACGAAAGGCTGAACCGGACAAGGAGGAGTTGATGAATAATAATCGCAATACAGAGTTAGAAGGCGATGGAATGCGCCTGAATAAATTTATTGCCCATTGTGGAATTTGTTCCCGCAGGCAGGCAGCCGATTATGTAAAAGAAGGCTTTGTAACCGTTAATGATCAGAAAGTCATTGAACCTTTTTTACTTATTAAAGCCAAAGACAAGGTTTGTTTTAAGGGTAAATCGGTTTTTCCCCAGGAAGAAAGAGTATATTATCTAATGAATAAACCGAAAGGGGTAATTACTACAGCGCAAGACGAAAAAGGACGAAAAACGGTACTGGATATTCTTCCTGATAAAGGTAAAACCAGGGTATTTCCTGTCGGGCGTTTAGACAGAGAGACGACGGGCCTGCTTTTGTTAACCAATGATGGGGATTTGGCATTGAAAATGACCCATCCGGGGTATAAAATGAAAAAAGTTTATCAAGTTACATTGGATAAATCTCTTTCAGGATCAGATGTGGAGAAAATACAAAAAGGAGTGGTTCTTGAAGATGGGCCTGTTCCCGTTGACGCATTGCATTTTATAACCGAAGGCTCATTTAAAGAAGTTAGTATCGCCATTCACGTTGGCCGGAATAGAATCATTAGAAGATTGTTTGAACACCTTGGTTATGAAGTGGTAAAATTGGACAGAACTTATTTAGGGGGATTAACTAAAAAGGATTTACCAAGGGGCTTCACTAGAAAACTCATAGCACAGGAAATTATTATGCTTAAACACTTTACAGGAAAGTAATTTCATTTTATCAAATGAAAAGTGACTATCTATTACTTTTCATTTGATACAATGATCATTCAAATAGGACTTAATCCCAACGATTACGGTTATTAAACTTATTCCAGCTGGCACCATATCTTACTTGTATTTGGAAAAAAGAACCGGATAATGAGTTTTGAAGTAAGGCTGGGGTTCTGAAATCGCTATGAATACGATAGCCTCCTTCGGCACCTACTTTTAACCACGAGAGTATATTGGCCTCTATTCCTATAGATGGAGAAAAATTTATGCCGCGTTCTTTTATTTTATCTACCGTAGTGGCTAAACTACTTCCCGCTGAAAAGTTAAAACGAGGATGTATTACTTTATGTGAACCAGGCACATAGCTCATAAAAACACCTCTATTTTTAAAATTAAATGCAGCTTGATTATTTATAGGAACAATGGGTTCTTTTGATTTTTGCCAGGACCAACCGAGAATAAAATTCTTATCGAATTCAAAGCCTATTTCTCCTCCTCTCAAATAAAATTGTCTTTCACTGGGTAGTCCGAAATGCATGGTTCTTCCACCCCAGATTCCTGTAAATTTGAAATTTCTCTTACCAAATAAACTCTCTGTTTTCTGTGCGTTTAAAGCCAGTGTAACGAATATCAAGGCTAATAAAATGAATTTTTTTTTCATAAATAAATTTTTTAGTAAAGACTGTAAATTTAGTGAGAGGTTGCATTACTATTAAAAAAATTAGATGAATATCCATTTTGTAAGGTCAAATAACTGTATGATAGATATAATGACCATGGCAATCAACAATCGGTGTGCCCATTTATTGGCATTTGGATGGTTTGAAGCAAAAATGGCACCTACATATCCACCAATCGTTTGTGCAATAGCTATGATGATACCTGCTTCCCAATCGACAATTCCCATGAAGGCAAAAATGGCTAAAGCGATGAAAGTATAAATACCTACGCCAGCAATTTTCAGAATATTAGCATCGGCGATACTAAATTTAGCACCCAGCACCATGATAATAAGGAAGAAAATACCCATACCCATTTGAATAAAACCGCCATAAAATCCTATCAACAAAGCAACGGGAATAGAAATCCATAAGGAGGGTTTATGGTGGATATCAGTTTCTCGAAGCCATCTTTCTGGTTTAATTAAAATAACAATGAGCATGAATACCATCAAAAACCTAAAAACCTCAATAAAAGCCTCATTGCTAATAATTAATGCCAGCCAAACACCCCCGAGAGATCCTAAAATCATGAGGATTAAATAATGCCAGGTTCTGCTAAAGTCCACCAGCCCTTTTCGTTGAAAAACGACAAAGCTGGTGAAACTCTGCCCCACGATACCTATTCTATTGGTTGCATTAGCAATATTGCCTGGCAGTCCCATCATTTCACTTAAAATGGTTAAGGTAATGGCTGAACCATTTCCAGCTAAAGTATTAATAATACCTGCCAGAATTCCTCCTATTATAATAACAGTATATTGAAATACATCCATAATTAGTCTTTAATAGTTTGGCATAATTCAATTAATACACCATGAGCATTTTTGGGATAGACAAAGCAAACCAGTTTATTATCGGCACCTTGTTTAGGAATTTCATTTATAAATTCGAATCCCTCCTCTTTCAGGCGTTGTATTTCTGAATAAATGTCAGGCACTTCAAAAGCGATATGATGAATGCCTTCTCCTTTTTTATCAATAAATCGGGCGATTGGGCTGAGAAAATGGGTAGCCTCCAGCAGTTCAAGTTTAGATTCACCTGTTTGAAAGAAAGAAGTGTTGACACCTTCCGAAGACACAGACTCCATTTTATAGGGGGCTATACCTAATAATTTTTCATAACACAAATTGGCCTGTTGAAGATCTTTCACGGCGATACCGATATGTTCTAGTTTCATAATGTACATTTTAAAATACTAGGTCCTGCGCATGACCATTAATCCGTCTCTAATGGGTAGCAATAAATTGTCGACCCTGGAATCTTCTAAAATTTTTGTGTTAAAGGTATGAATGATTTGGGAATCTTCATTTTTAGGATGAAGCACTTTTCCGCTCCAAAGGACATTGTCAGCGAGAATTAATCCACCAGGCTTTACCTTGTCTATGATAAGGTCGTAATGCATAGCATAATCCCTTTTTCCGCCATCGAGGTAAATCAAATCAAAAAAGGGAATGGATAAATTTGGAATTACATTTTCTGCTTTTCCGTGATGGGTGAAAATCTGATGTTTAAATGGAGAAAGGTTGAAATATTTTTCTGCAATAAAAAGGGTTTCCGCATTAGGTTCTATGGTATGAAGTTGACCAGTTTGAGTAAGGCCTTCAGCCAGACAAAGGGAACCATAGCCTGTGAAAGTACCAATTTCCAGGATAAATTCAGGTTTGATCAAAAGACTTAAAAGTCTTAAAAATTGACCTTGGAGGGAACCACTGAGCATAACTGGAGCTAAAGTTTTTAAATGTGTTTCTCTTTCAAGTTGATATAATAATTCGGATGATTTTGAAGAATGCATTGCTGCATATTCATTTAAATCATGATAAATTTTATCCATAAAAAGGTAATAAAAATGTAAACTTAATCTATCCAGCCTAAAGGTTTTTTAGCTGTCATTTTAAATGATTCCTCGCAAGGTCTGCAGACGCGTTCGTCCTTATATTCAGTGGGTGTTGAACGGTAAGGATTTGTAGGGGCCGTGTTTCGTTTTAGATAAAAGCCTCTGCTTTTATGACCAGCAGCAGAAAAAACACCAAGCACAAGTTCGCTGGTATCTTTTGTATTATATATGTTTGAGGGAATAGTCGCTGGAGGATTATCAAATATACCACCTGTATTATTTACCTGTGTCCTTACACTTTTCCAAAAGGTGTAGGTATTTTTGGAAATAGCATATTGATCAAAAACCATAAAATAAGGTGTGTCGTCATCATACGGGATAGAGGTAATGACTCTGTTTACGGTATTTCCGTCAAAATAAGTATCGGCACTAATATCGATGACGCCTCGTTTTTTTACGACATTCCAACAGGGGGAACAGCAAGGAAAACGATATCTAACCCTTGATTCCCCGTCGTAGGTAAAGGCACAGAAATCTGTTTTATTTATATGTGCATGATCCCATTTATAAAAATCACCCTTTCCTACAGGATCCTTTGTACTCAGATAAACTTCAAATTCACCTCTGGTAATACCATTTAATAATGTTTTTTCTACATACCTGGTATATGCTGTGTCAATTCCGGGAGCCTCTTTTAATAATTCTGGTGAAGATTGATATTCCTTCCCATTCCAACGGATAATAAGGGTATATATATGCCCGGTTTTCGCATTAAAAGAGGTGGAATCAGAATAATAAACCCCTCGATTATCATGTTTGAATGAAAAGAGGGCACCATTTTGATCTTTTACAGATACTTGGGCGGTTTCAATGGGAAGATTATTGTCGGGACTGGAATAAGGTTCTGATAGAGAAAGGATTACCTTGTAGGGTCCTGGATCATTGCTGATTAAAGCCTCAACGGTTAATCTTTCTGAAGTAGTAGTTAACTCAGGAATGAAGGGTTCAACACATGCAGATGCGAAGAAATACAAAGCGAAGGAAAGAAAAACCCTAAAAAAAGTCCAATTAATAATCGAATTCATAAGAAATGGAGGGTATTACTGAGCCAATAACAGATAGTTGAAAAGCATTTGACCTATTTCTGGTGCTTACAGGTCTATCATTGATTGTTTTAAAAAATACAGAATAAGGATTTTTCCTTGCATAAACATTATAGAGAGAAAAATTCCATTTTCCTTTCCATTTTTTTGTAATTCGGGGATCTGAATCAATGATTAAGCCGAGATCTAAACGATGATAATCAGGGGTAGTATTTCCATTTCGACTGGTATAGAGTGGAATAAAAATATTGTTGACGCTAATTCTTTCATCTGGAAAAGTAGCGGGTCTTCCCGATAGATAGGTAAAAATGGCACTCAATCTGATTCTTTTATTTATTCTGTATAACACATTTAAATTTAAGGTGTGTGGGCGGTTATAGTTTGATGGGTAATATTTACCGCTGAAAGCCCGATCTTCAGGATAAGGGCTATGAACAAGAATTTCAGAACGGGATAGGGAATAACTGAGATTGGCGTCCCATCGGAAACTTTGTTTCCGAACCCATAATTCAAGACCATAAGACCTTCCTAACCCTTGAAGAATAGCAGTTTCAGGATATTCTAATAATAATAAATTAGTACCACTTCGATAGTCAGGCATATTTTGAATTCTCTTATAATAACCTTCAAGACTAGTTTCCCATTGATTGTTATTTAGGTTGGCAAACAAGCCAAGAGTCAATTGAGAAGCAATTTGAGGTTTTATGTAAGCGTCACTTAATTTCCATCTATCGGTGGGAAGTGCAGCAGTACTGTTTGTTATAAGGTGTAAATATTGCATTGCCCTATGAAAACCTGCTTTTATGGAAAATACTTGGTTCAGGGATATTCTCAGTCCTAACCTTGGTTCCCAGCCGGCATATTGTTTAATTATTTGATTATTTGAAAAGTAAGCGGTATCAATTAAATTTAAAATATCCCTTTCTTTTTCGTTAGCATAAATATATTGATTTCCCGGGCCGAGCAAGGCAAAATGTGAAAATCTAATGCCTGCACTTAACCTGATGGCAGGCGATAAATCCCAATCTGTATTGGTAAAAATGGCACTTTCCAAGGCACTTTCCTGTTGGGTGAAAAATGGATTTATGGAAGAAGATTGAGAAGCAGGTAATAGAGAACCAGGATTTATGTCTAGTTTACTCAGTTGAAATCCTGTTCTGATGGTTATTGCTTTTTGAGAAAGGAATCCTTCCCCTTGGATTGATTTTTGTGAAATTCCTGATTTGAAAATAGCTTCAGAACCAGGGGCTGGAATGTCAAAAGAAGGCTGATAGTCACTAAAAAAGGTAGTTAAATGAAAACCAGCATTTTCATTTACAAAATGAGACCAACGGATACTGGCCCCTTGGGTTTTCCATAGATAACGGGTGGAAGAAGCATTAATCTCAAGGGTGGAAAGGGAATCTCCGGCTATCCTGAAGGCATCTTTACCCATAAAAGCAGTTAAACTAACCTGATCTTTTTCAGAAGGTTTATAAATACTTTTAAAGGTGAAATCATAAAAATTTGCTTCTGTTTCTTTTAGCTCCGGACGAAGAAAACTTCGGAAAAGGTAATCGGCATAAGACCATCTTGCTCCTATGGCGGAAGATAGTTTATTTTTAATTATAGGTGCTTCCACAAGAAAGCGACTGGTAATCAAACCCACACTACCTTTCAAATGATTACTTTCCATATTTGGATCTCTCAATCGAACATCGAGAACGGAAGAAGCTCTTCCACCGTATTGGGCGGGAATTCCACCTCTATAAAACGTAATGTCTCTTAGTAAATCAGGATTAAAGATGGAAAAAAATCCAATCAGATGCGAAGGATTAAAAATAGGTACGTGATCCAGTAGCAATAAATTTTGGTCAATATTCCCGCCGCGTACATTAAATCCTGTGGCAGATTCACCGACAGAAGTTATACCTGGAAGTGTTTGAATGGTTCTTATGACATCGGCTTCCCCTAAGAGCGTAGGTAATTCTTTGATGGCTTGTGCATTCAACCGAGTCACACCAAGTTCTGCATTTTTAACATTTTTATCAGCTCCTCCACTAACAATCTCAACGGTATTTAATAATTCAAGAGATTCTTCCAACTTAATAATCAAGGTAGTGTTTTGATTTAGGTTGACTTCTAAAATAGTCGTTGTATAACCTATGAAACTTGCTTTCATGGTATATTTACCCGATTTCGAGGTAAAAGAAAAGAAACCATTCATGTCCGTTGTAAGTCCCTTTTTTAATTCTTCAATCCAGATAGTTGCATCAGTAAGAGGAACTCCCTGCTGATTTTTAACCACCCCCACAAGCAGATATTCCCTCTCTTGAAAAATGGAAGGAAGATCTTGGCAGGCGAAAGTGGATGAAATAAAAACGAATTTAAAAAATAATAGGACATACCATTTCTTCATAGATAATGAATCAATTTTTTTTAATAAATAAAAGGTAGTCAAATATAGATAGAATAATAAATTTATTCGACAAAGTAGTTCAAAAGTTTTATAATTGTAGTTTGGATTGAACAAAAAGAATTTAAATCGCTTTAAAGCAATTATCAGCAATACTTTTTTAAACTTAAATTTTCACAAATGAAAAAACAAGTACTAGTTTTGTTTTTGTGGTTTGGGACAATGGCCTCGTTGATTGCACAACGAACCATTTCCGGCACAATAACAGATGACAAGAAGGAACCACTTATAGGTGCTTCCGTATTGGTAAAGGGGACTTCGACTGGAACGATAAGTGACGTGTCAGGTGCATTTTCCTTTTCCATTCCAGCCAATGGCACCACCTTGATAATCAGTTACACGGGTTATGCTTCAAAGGAAATTGCTATTGGGGCGAGTAATAATTACAATGTGATGCTCGAACAAGAAGCTATCGATTTAAGCGACATTGTTATTGTAGGGTATGGAACCCAAAGCAAAAAGGAATTAACTGGTTCGGTGAGTAAAGTTACTTCGGAAACCATTTCCAGACTTCCCGTTACCGGTGTAGATCAAGCGCTTCAAGGTCAGGCTCCTGGTGTACAGGTTACTTCCGCTTCAGGAACGCCGGGTGCTTCTGTATCTATCAGAGTGAGGGGCCCGTCTTCCATTTCAGCGGGTAACCAACCGTTGTATGTTGTGGACGGTATTCCAATTAATACGGGTAGTTACTCTCAAATTGGTGTAGGTGGACAACAAACTAACGCGTTAGCTGATTTGAATCCTGCGGATATTGAATCTATTGACGTTTTAAAAGATGCCGCTGCAGCAAGTATTTATGGTTCAAGAGCCAGTAATGGCGTTGTAATCATTACAACGAAGAGAGGAAAGCAACAGAAAACACAAATTTCGTTAAACACATATCGTGGAACCCAGGAAGTATGGAAAACCATAGATCCTTTAACAGGTCCTGAGTATGTGGCTCTTTTACAAGAAGGTGTTAAAGCGAGATACGGTGCAACCATTAAACCAAGTCAATTAGGATTAAGAAATCTGGATGCAGATCCAAGTACTTATCCAACGACGAACTGGTTCGATGAAATATTTCAATCGGCACCTATTTCCCAAACTGATTTAAACATTTCAGGGGGAACGGATAGGACAAAGTTCTTTGTTTCTGGATCTGTTTTCGATCAGGGAGGTGTTGTAAAGGGTTCATCATTTGATCGTTACAGCTTTCGTATGAATTTAGATAACTTAGTTACCGACAAATTCAAGATTGGCGTAAGTACAGGATTTAGCCGTTCTCATAATACACGCATTCAGAATGATAACAACATTTACGGAGTATTAAGTACTGCGTTATTGTTGGGATCACATATTCCTGTGTTAAATGCTGATGGAACGTATGGTCGTGACGCTAACGCAAGTATTGAAAATCCGGTAGCCAATGCGGTTGAGCCTACTTATGATGTTTATACCAACCGTTTATTGTCTAACATATTTGGTGAATTAACCATTTTAGAAGGATTGACTTTTAGAAGTTCCTTCAGCGTTGATTATCTTAATTTACGCGATGATCGTTTTACACCGGCAAGTCATATTCAGGCAGCAGGTGTAAATGGACGTGGTCAGCAAGGTTTTTCATCGGATTTGAATTTGGTTAACGAAAATTACTTTTCTTACAGAAAGGCTTTTGGAAAATTAAACTTTGATGCTTTGGTAGGAAACTCTGTTCAAACAAGCCAGTTCGAATCAATGTATGGTGAGGGTGAGAATTACCCTGGAAAAACTATCCGCGAGTTAAATGCAGCTTCTGTAAAAAAGAACGTAACTTCTTCAAAATCAGCGTGGGGACTTAATAGTTATTTCTCCAGGTTGAATATGAACTGGGCTGGAAAATACTTTATTTCTGGCAGTATCCGTGCCGATGGTTCTTCCCGTTTCGGTGCAAATAATCGTTGGGGTGTATTCCCTTCTGCATCGGCAGCATGGAGACTTTCTGAAGAGTCGTTCTTTCCAAAATCTAAGGTATTATCTGAGGTTAAGTTAAAGGCTAGTTGGGGTAGAAGAGGTAATCAGAGTATTTCCGACTTTGCATCCCGTGCTTTAATTGCTCCAGGTGCAAATTATTTGCAAAGAGCTGGTTTAGCGCCTACTCAGTTAGGGAATCCTAATCTTACCTGGGAAGAACGCGAAGATTTTGACTTAGGTTTAGAAATTGCTTTATTTGAGAGCAAACTGGAATTATCCGTTGATGCTTATCAGGGAACTACGAACGAATTGTTGCTGAACAGACCTTTAGTTGGTGCTTCAGGTTTTACAGGTATTCAAGAAAATATTGGTTCTATTCGCAATAAAGGTATTGATATAGGTTTAACAACAACTAATATCGAAACTAAAAATATACTTTGGACCACCAACTTTAATATTTCATTTTTCGATAATGAAATTCTTAAGTTAGCAGGAACGCCATTCGCAGCTGGTTTTGCCAGTTGGGTAGCTGAAGGTGAAGCCTTAGGTTCATTCAGAGGTTACAGAACAGTTGGTATTTTCCAAACACAGGCTGAGATTGATGCGTTGAATGCTAAGGCGAAAGAATTAACCGGACGTTCTACAGCTGTTTATCAATCTACGCTTACCAGACCTGGTGATATTCAGTTCAAGGACATAAATAATGACGGAGTTATTACCAGTGATGACCAAGAAATACTTGGCGATGCGAATCCTAACTATTATGGTGGTGTTACGAATACTATTCAGGCTTACGGTTTTGATTTAAGCTTTTTTTTCCAGTACAGTATCGGTAATTTTGTGTTTAATAATACCCGTGCTTTTTCTGAAGGAATGAATAGTGTATTTGGTCAGGCTAATACAGTTAAAAATCGCTGGACACCTGAAAATACAAATACGACCATACCAAGAGCTGTGTTCCAAGACCCAAATAACAACAGAAGAGTTTCTGATCGTTTTGTGGAAGACGCTTCTTATGTGCGTTTAAAGAACGTGACTTTTGGTTATACTTTTCCAACCAAATTATTGGATAAAATTAAAATGCGCACTGCAAGAATTTATGTTACTGGTCAAAACTTGTTAACCTTTACCAATTATTCTGGTTTCGATCCTGAGGTTAGTACATTTGGAGAGACGAATACAGCAGCTGGCACTGATTTCTTAACTTTTCCACAATCGAGATCGTTGATAGTTGGATTGAACATTGGATTCTAATAAAGGATAATCCTGTGATTAAATTCTATTTTTTTAGATTGAAAACATGTTGAAATGAAAAACATATTTAAAATATCCATAATCATCGCAGCATTTGGTTTTTTCCAAGCTTGTGATAATAATTTGGAATTGGAACCTATCACCGCTTTAGATGCATCAGTGGGTTTCAAAACAAAACAAGATGTTGATGCGGCGCTATTAGGCGCGTACAACTCGATTCAGAGTAGTAACTATTTTGGGCTTCAGTTACAGGTATTGCCAGATTTATATGCTGATAATATCAATCATACGGGAACATTTCCAACGTATGCTCAAATTTTTAATCGACAGGTCTTAGCAGATAATTCCAACATTGGTGGTCTTTGGAACACGGTTTATGTTGCAGTTAATCGTGCAAACAATGTAATCGCTTCGGTCCCTACCGTAAAGGATCCGAGTTTTAATGCCAATAATGCCATTGGAGAAGCGAGATTGTTACGTGCCTTCCATTACTTTAACCTGATTTCCCTATTTGGTGGTTCTCCTGCAGGTTTCAATAAAGCGGGTGGTCTTGGTGTTCCTATTTATACTGTACCTACCCTCTCTGCGGAAGATGCAGCACCTAAAGCAAGATCTTCTGAGGAAGAGGTTTGGAAGTTAATCATAGAAGATATTAATTTCGCCGTGGCCAATTTAGCTGTTACCAATGGTAATGGTAGAGCAAATAAGAATGTTGCGCTGGCTTTAAAAGCTCGCATTCACGCTGTGCGTAATGAATGGGCTTTGGCTGAAGCTGCTGCTTCGGAAGTAATTAATTCCAAAAGACATACCCTTCTTACCACTGCCAATTATCAGAATATTTGGTTAAGTCAGAACTCAACAGAGGCCATCTGGGAGCTACAATTTGATATTAATAATACTAATTCTGTTACATTTTGGTATTACCCGGGAGCAAATGGAGGAAGGAATGAGTTTACTTCTTCTAATTCTTTGAGAGATGCTCACGAAGCAGGGGATGTCAGAAGGGTAGTAAATGTTAGTACTGCACCAGCCAATAAAACAATGAAATATTCTCGTGTCAACGGTATAGACAATGTTTTATTAATCAGATTAGCTGAAATGCATTTGATTCGCGCGGAAGCTTATGCAAACCTTAACAGGATCGCTGAGTCGCTTACCGAGTTGAATGCAATTCGCAAGCGTGCTGGTTTGAGTGATGCTGCAGAAACAACAAGCGCTGGATTAGTTAATGCTATTTTGAAAGAACGCAGATTAGAATTTGCTCACGAAGGTTATAGATGGCTAGATTTAAGAAGAACGGGCCGTTGGAATGCCACTGGACTTACCGAAGATTTTAGATCTCGCTGGCCAATTCCTCAAAGAGAGGTTCAAACATCAGCTGGTCTGATTACACAAAATACAGGATATTAATCTTTTATTTTTAAAGTAATAAGTTTTTAAAAAGCCTCTTCTGAATATTTTTATATTCGGAGGAGGCGTTTTTTTTGTAAAATATAAGTTTACGAGATGGGTAAATTATACTATTTTTTCGTGGGTAGAAATGCGCATTGCTCTCAAAGCAGCGGGAATGGAAGCGAGTAAACCAATAAATAAAACAGTAATGGCTACCGTAATGAAATCTTCCCAACGAAGACTAATTGGATATGAATCGACCACGAAGGATCCGGGAATGGCTACCAGATGAAAGGTTTTTTGTAAAAAAAAGATAAACAAAGCAAGAAAAACACCGGAAATTAAGCCAATACCCGTTAAAAACAGGCCTTCGTATAAAAACAAATTTCGAATATCCACATCTGTGGAACCAATAGATTTAAGTATGGAGACATCTCTTTTCTTGTCTAAAACAATCATCCATAAGGCGCCAATCAGATTAAATGCAACCAGAAGGAGCATAAATCCTACAATAGCGAAACTGAGCCATTTTTCAAGCCGCATTAATTTGATAAATCCTTCCTCCTGTGCATAATAATCCTTCACATAAAATTTGTCTTTTACAATAGATTGTATGTCTGAAATCACCTTTTTAACCTCATAGTTCCGGGCTACCTTTATTTCCCATGCGGAAAGCAGCTTAGCGTTTCCCAAAAGTTCTCTCGCAACATTAAGAGTAGTTATAATATATTGATTATCATACTCTTGTTGAATCATAAAAGTTCCAACAGGTTGTAAGTTTCTACTTCGGAAAGGATTTTCAAAAGGTGTATTTTCCTTATTTTTAGGCATATATACAGTTAGTGACGCAAAAGGATCTTCTAAATCAATGCCCAGTTTATTTCTTATTCCTAGTCCGATGAGCGCGTTAAATGACAAGGAACGATTGGGTAAATAAACGCCTTCCTTAATGCAGGAATCAATATTAGATACAGCACTAAACAGGGTATCAACGCCCTTTACCATACCAAAATCTTGCTTATCCTTGTAGGTGAAAAAGGCAATTTCTTCTAATGTCTCCGAAATAGCTTCTACCCCTGGTATCTTTGAAATATTGTAAACTAAAGAGGCGTCAGCATTAAAAAATTTTCCAGAGACTGGAGTAATTTTAATATCAGGATTAAATTTTACATACATACCCATTATAAGGTCCTCAAAACCATTGAAAACGGAAAGAACCAATACCAAAGCAGCCGTGCCCACTGTCAGACCCAAAATGGAAATTCCAGTAATAAGCTGTATTACCTGGGTCGATTTTTTTGCCAGTAAATATCGAAGGGCTATTTTAAATGGTAGATTCATGGATACTATAATTAGAAAACAAAGATAACAGGATTATTAAACTCCTCGGTCCTTCAAAAAGGAGTTCTCTTTTCTTTTACCTTGAATAAATAATAAAAAATAGTTAATTTAGATGGGTACAAAATTTTAAGTAAAAGACATATACCTTTGACGCTTTAAAGGAATCATCGAAACCACTCTCATATGAAAACAAATATTTTACGTTTTTCCCTAAGTTTATGCTTTTTACTGACCATAGTAGTCCTTGTAAATAGTCAAAATACCAGAGGAAGATTTGAAAAAGCGAGAATTTTATTTGAGGGTAGGGATACTCCTTCTGAATTAACGGTTAATATCAGAGATGGAAAGGTATTCGTCGGTGAAGATATTGTGCTCTTTTCAGAAGAAGAGTATATTCTTCGAAAACTGGAGAAAGGAGGGATTATTCCTTTTTCTTCCTGGGCCTGGACTGGGGGTATCATTTATTATACGATTCCTCCTGGATTGGCAAGTGCTGGTATAATAAATAGCGCCATAGATCATGTGAACGGGAGTACCAATATTTGTTTAGTCCCAAGAACAACGCAATCGAATTACCTTGTTTTTCAGGATACAGATGTTGCCTGTTGGTCTTATGTTGGTCAAATTGGTGGAGCTCAAGCCATAAATGTTCATAGTGCTTGTGGTTTTGGTGCAGCTGTTCATGAGATATGCCATGCTGCTGGAATGTGGCATGAACAATCCAGAAATGACAGAGATACTTACGTCACCGTAAATACAGCAAATATTCAATCTGGATACGGTAGTAATTTTGATAAATACGGCAGTTGGGGAACAGAATCAGGTGCTTATGACTATGGATCGATTATGCATTATGGTGCTTTTGCTTTTACTTCAAATGGCTTGCCTACTATAAGTGTGAAAACACCCCCTGCTGCAGCAGGTACAACTATTGGACAAAGAGGAGGTCTAAGTGGAGGTGATGTGGCCGCTTTAAATGCTATTTATCCTACCCTTGCCTGTGCTAAAGGTGGTGGCGGCGGTTCAACTGGTGGCGGCGGTTCCACAGGCGGAGGTGGAGGTGGTGGAGGTGGCGTTGTAGTTGTTACAGCTCCTGTTTTAACCATGGCGTCTGACATAATTATTGATCCAATTCCAATCATTAGTGATGACGCTTTTTCGGTAAGCACCAATTTTACCAATACTGGTAATGCAGACTTTAATGGTTGTATCGTTCTAAAACTGTTTAAAGTAGGAGGGCAATTAATGACAAAGGTTACCTTAGATCCTACAGAATCTTTAATGCCAAATAAATCATTTTCAGCTAACCAAATCATCTCAAGTGGTGGTATTAGTTTAGCTACGGGCGATTATTATGTGGAGTTATTATACGAAGAAAATTGTGGGTCATCGGAACAGGAGGTTAGAACATCAGGTACCTTTTCGAATAAAAAAGAGGTAAAAGGACTCAAAATCATTCCAATGTTGGATGTGAAACCACTCGATTTTTCATTTGAAAAGGAAGGGGGTGCCAATACCATTAAAATAACTTCAAATACCGTTTGGAATGTTATTAATAATCCTTCCTGGTTAAAATTCCCTACCAACAGGTCTGTTGGAAATATGGATCTCACTTTTAATTGTGATTCAAATATTACTTTTTTTCCGCGTGCAGTAAATTTTAGTGTTTCTGCTACGGGTACCAAAACATTCGATCTTTCTGTAAGGCAAAACGCCATTCCTCTCTCTGAGTGCACTGCTCCTACAGGATTAAGAATTACGGGTAAAGATTATACCTGGGCAAAAATTGCGTGGAATCCAATCAGAGGAACTAATTTCTATCAACTAAGGTATAAAAATTTAAAAGATTCAGTTTGGATAACCATAGATTCTGTGCAGGGAACCTCTTATGATATCTCAAATTTGCATCCATGTAGTACTTTTGGTGTGCAGATTAGTGCCATTTGCGCCAATATAAAAAGTCCGCTGTCAACGGAAATTAATTTTAAAACGGAAGGGTGTGATGATCCTTATTGCTATTCCTATGGTGCAGGTAAATCAGATTGGATTGAATCAGTAACCATAAGCGATAAATCCTTTACCTCCGGGCAGAATCTTGGATATGCCAATAAAATGGATGTCATTGGTAATGTGGAAGAAGGAAGAATCCATTCATTCAGATTTTCTAGTAAGCATAATTCTCTTTCTAAAACAGATTTATATCGTTGGCAGCTGTTTATTGATTTTAATGGGGATAAAGACTTTAACGATACGTTAGAACAAATTTATAACGCAGTCATTCCTAAGTTTACTTCAGTAACAGGGGTATTTAAAAATATTATTATTCCACAAGATGTGCCTATTGGATTAACTCGCCTGCGTATAATGCTGACTACCAATAAGTCTGATAATAATGCCTGCGAAATATCTCCGGAGGTCCTAGAGGTTGAGGATTATGGAATTAATATAAAAAAGAACAGAGATAGTATGTTTTTAACGCCGGATACCGCCTTTTTAAAGAGCAACTATACTACTTTAAGAGCAAATGTCAGAGCATCCACAGGTTGGGATGTAACTAAAAGGCCTTCCTGGGTATCTACTACTTATCCGAGTTGGGCTGCCACGCCAAATGGTTTAAATGTTTCTTTGTTTGTTAGTAATAACACAGGAGTTAGAAGACAATTTAACTATACCTATACTTTAAGAGGTTCTGTTAAAACAAAAGCCATTTTTCTTTCTCAGGATCCGGCAAAGCCTTCTTTAGTTATTGATACCTTAGAATATGAGGTAGCAAACAATGCTCAAAATAAATTTATCGCAGTGAAATCAAATATTTACTGGCGCGCAAAAACGAATGCTTTTTGGATTCAGGTAAATAATCCATTAGGATTGGAAAACGATAGATTAAGTATTTCTATGTTAGAAAATACACAGAAAGAAGCCAGGATTGATACCATTCGGGTTTACGCTGCCAGCGGAGATACTTTGAGTAAGATGATTTTAATCAAACAAGCTCCTAAAAAAGGTACATTTTTAGTTAGTACTGATTCACTGGCTTTTCCAGCTGCCAATGCCAGTAAATTTATTTATACTCAAGGCAATGTTGATTGGAAGGTGGTCGCTAAACCTACCTGGATTAATGTGGATAAATCTACAGGGGTTGGAAATGATAGCTTGAGGGTTTCTACCGAAGTCAATCCCAATGGAATAAGTAGAAAGGGTACCCTGTTAATTCAATCAGTAGATGAATCAATGGAGGTAAACATTATGATTTTTCAAGAGACTGGTTCTCCAATATTAACATTGGCCACCCGAATGATTTCTATTCCAGACACAGCAAGTCAATTAGTATTAAAGTTACAAAGTAATATTCCCTGGCAATTGAAGTCTAAGCCAGATTGGGTATCCGGACCACAACCACTAAGTGATTCAAGCTATCTGCTTAGAGAAAATACCTTGAAAATTTCTTTTGAATCAAATGGCAATTATTTACATCGGAAAGGGGTAATTGTTTGGAAGGGCAATAATCAAACGGATTCACTAGAGGTTATTCAAGATTCGAAACAGGTTAATTTACCAGAAAACTGGAAAGTAAAACCGACAAATGCTATTCATCAAGTGCTGATTTATAAAAATTCATCTTTTAATTTTGGCTCCAATGTTAAAATAGTTCCAGGAGATTTAATTGGTTTGTTTGTTGAAACGGGCAGTCAGTTAACCTGCGCTGGTTACGCTGTTTGGCGCGATGAAAACACGGTAATTAATATATACGGCGATAACCCCGGCACCCCTGAAACGGAAGGTTATGTAGCTGGTTCACCCTTTAGATTTAAGATTAGGCCTATCAATAGTGCGCAAGATATTGATGTGCTGTGTCAATTTTCACCTGTTGGTTCTTTTGGTGTGGTAACAGCAACCAACTCATTTTTGCCAGGCGGTGTAAGTGCTGTGGAATCTATGTTTACCCTCACTCCCGCTAAAATTAATATTTATTTAAATCCTGGTTGGAACACTATTTCAAGCTATGTTATACCTGAATTGAAGGCCTTTGATTTTTTAGTAGACTGGTCTAAATTTTCTTTCATTAAATCCATTGAGAATGAGGGTGGGGATACTTATATCGTAGAAAAAAAGAATACAAATTATCCCGCTTTTGATATTAGAAAAGGATACAAGGTATTCGCTGAAACGGCAGGTAATCTAACTTTACAAGGTTCAGTGGTAAAACCAACATTTTACCCAATATTGATTAAAAAGGGAGCGCAAATAATTCCTTTTTACAGTTTTTTATCCAGGTCGGTCACAGAAGTTTTAAAGCCGGTAACCAATGAGATAAAGTTGATTAAGGATAATGAGGGAAAGGTTTTTATTCCTGAATTGGCCATTAATCATTTGAGACAATTAAATCCAGGACAAGGATATTTTATTCAAGCAAAAAAGGAAGTGCTATTTACTTATCCGGATGATTATGTTTCAGGTATGATGCCTCCCGTTACGCAGCACAATCCATTGCTTGATACCTTAGAGTATTACAAGCTAAGGAATATTATCAATACGGGAAATAATAGTACCATAGCCATCAGGTATTCTTCCCAATATTTAAAAAAGGGAGATGAAATAGGGCTTTTTGCAAATGATACCTTGCTTTTCGGTGCCTCAAAGGTAGATACAGGAAATATCGCGATCATTGCGTGGGGAAATAATCAGAATAGCTCGGTAAGAAATGGTTTTTTTGAAAATGAAAATATTCGCATAAAACTTTGGAGAAAATCTGAAAACAAGGTTTACCCACTTATCATAAATTGGGAGGACGATGCCGTTGGCAAATATCGTAAAGATGATTTGCAAATAGGTCAAATTAAAAGTATTGCCAGTACCTCTTTGTTTTCATTCGATAAAGAAATGGGACTCGAAAGTTTGGATGTTTTCCCTAATCCGGTCAGTGATTTTTGTAGGGTAATAGCCAATGAAGAGGTAAAAGGGGAGCTTACCCTAAGTCTTTGGAGCGCTGATGGAAGATCACTTCAGCAGTGGATTTTTTCTAAAGGGCTAAAAAAGGATGAAACGGTAAATATTGCAGTAAATAATTTTCCAACAGGTAGTTATTTATTGAAATTTGAAGGAAAAAATATCCGTGGATTTAAAAAATTGCAAATAATTCGATAACTTATCGTTAAGAAAACTTTATACTACGTACATTTGCACTAATTTTTATTGTTTAACCGCTGCAATTCAGCAAAATGAATAAAGTGAATTTACCGGATATTGAATATAATTCTCAGAGAGTAGATATAAACATTGCTGAATATGGAAGAAATATTCAGAAAATGTTAGCCCACGTAGCTGAAATAGAGGACTTGGACAAACAGAAGAAATATGTTGATAAAATAATTGACCTTATGATTGTCATTAATCCTCAGTGCAGAAATGTAGAGGATTTTAGAAGTAAACTTTGGAAACATGCTTATCGTATTTCTGGTTTTAAGCTTAAGATAACGCCTCCGGATGGGGTGGAATTTTCAAAGGAAGATAAAAGGGAGAATCCGGAAGAAGTAGCCTATCCTGTGATTGAAAATAAATTCAGGCATTATGGGCATCATATTCAGTTGCTCATAAAGAAGGCAAAGGAAATGCCTGAAGGTCCTAAAAAAGTAGGGATGATAAATACGATTGCCTCTTATATGAAATTGGCATACAAGACGTGGAATAGGGAGAATTTTGTGAGTGACGAATCTATAAAAAATGATTTAGCCACTATTTCTAAGGGTACACTTTACGTTGAGGATGGTTCTTCTATTGATACCTTTGGTCAACCTACTAATAATTCAAATGCCAGGAGACGACCGATGGGGAAATCTTATGGAAGTAACGATTATGGTCGAAACAGGTCAAATTATCCTCAAAATGCCAATAAAAATAAATCAAGACCTCGTTTCGGTAATCCGGTAGCACCGGGTAAGAGAAAACCTAATATCTAATAAATGTACTTGTATAATATTACATACAGAGTCGAAAATACTGTTTTCGACGCCTGGAAAAGTTGGGTTTTAGAGAAAAATATTCCTTCTATCATGTCATTGGGTTTGTTTTCCAGTTTTAGATTTTGCGCTCTTTTAGGAGAAGAAAATGTAGATGCACAAACCTATGCATTGCAATTTAAATGTGAAAGTTGGGAAACTTTTCTGCAATATAGAGACGGTAATATGTCTGCATTTTTTGAGCAGCAGATGTCATTGTTCGGTGAAGATGTCCTCACATTTAGTTCCCTTCTTGAAATACACTTAGAAGGATAGGGTTTTTAGAGGACAAAAAGTCCTCCTTTCCGCCCTGGTTAAGTAGCATGAATTATTTTTAAATAATTGAATTTCAATTATTTATTTAAATATTTTTTGCATTTAATTTTGAATTGTTCATTTAGCTTTTATTATTCGGAGAGGCTTTAATGGCTTACCTTTCATTTTTTACTTAGAAATAAGGGTGAAATATGTTGGTAAAAACATTTGCCAGTGCCGTTCAGGGTGTTGGTGCAAAAACAATCACTGTGGAGGTAAATAGTGGGGGACAGCCAGTAGCGGGAACGAACTACTACAATATGGTTGGCTTACCTGACAACGCAGTAAGGGAGGGTTTTCAGCGAATTGAAGCCGCTATTATCAATGCTGGTCTAAAAATGCCTCGTGTTAAAACCATTGTAAATCTGGCGCCTGCAGATTTAAGAAAAGAGGGTTCATCTTATGACCTTCCCATAGCCCTCGGCATTTTGGCTTCCTCGGGTCAGATACCTTTGGAAAAACTCGAGCGGTTTTTAGTTATGGGTGAATTATCTTTAGATGGTACTTTACAACCTTTGAGAGGTGCTCTTCCGATAGCTATACAGGCAAGAAAAGAGCATTTTTTTGGATTGATTTTGCCTTTAGCCAATGCCAGAGAAGCGGGTATTGTTAATAATCTGGAAGTGATAGGGGTAAAAAATCTAATGGAAATAGTGGCTTATTTAAGAGGTGAATTAGATATCAAATCTACCCAGGTAGATACTCGGGATGATTTTTTTAGAAATCAAACTACGCATAATGTTGATTTTTCTGATGTAAAAGGTCAAAGTCACATAAAGCGAGCCCTTGAAATTGCTGCGGCAGGTGGACATAATGCCATTCTTATTGGCCCTCCAGGTGCGGGAAAAACTATGTTGGCGCGGAGGCTGCCAACCATTTTGCCACCTCTAACGCTGGCAGAAGCTTTAGAAACAACAAAAATTCATTCCGTAGCTGGTATTTTATCCCCTGAAACAGCCCTGGTACATACCCGTCCATTCCGATCGCCCCACCATACGATCAGTGATACAGCAATGACTGGAGGCACCTCAAATCCGAAACCAGGGGAAATATCTTTGGCTCACAACGGGGTACTTTTCTTAGATGAACTACCAGAATTTCGCAGAAGTGTGCTGGAAGTGCTTAGACAACCGATGGAAGAAAATATGGTTACCATATCACGCGCTAAAATAACGGTGGAATATCCCGCCGGGTTTATGCTCATTGCTTCTATGAATCCCTGCCCGTGTGGATTTTATAATCACCCTGAAAAGGAATGTGTATGTGGCGCTGGAGCAGTAAAAAAATATTTGAATAAGATTTCAGGTCCATTAATGGATAGGATAGATTTACATGTTGAAGTTACTCCCGTGTCTTATGATGAGTTAGCTGTTACCAAATCTCAGGCGGAAACAAGTGAAATGATTCGCGAAAGAGTTATTAGAGCCAGGGAAATTCAGCAGCTTAGATATGTCTCTACGCCCGAAATACATAATAATTCGCAAATGCCAGCTAATCAGGTGAGGAATATTTGTGTATTAGATAGTGCGGGAAATTTACTGGTCAAAAAAGCAATGGAAAAACTCCAGTTATCGGCAAGGGCTTATGATCGAATATTAAAAGTTGCCAGAACTTTAGCAGATTTGTCAGGTGATGAAAAAATAGGTTTGGAGCACCTTGCAGAGGCTATTCATTTTAGAAGTTTAGATCGTGCAAATTGGGCAAGCCAATAGCCATTTATTATGAATGCTTTGGCGTAATTGATGTATATTACCTTGTTAAACTGATAAAATGATTTCAAAGTATGTTAATCCGTTTACGGATTTTGGGTTTAAGAAAATATTTGGGGAAGAAGGAAGTAAGTTCTTACTGATGGATTTTTTGAATACTTTATTACCTGAAGAAAATAAGATTTCAAGCTTAACGCTTAGAAATTCAGAAAATCTACCCCGAACGGAATTAGAGCGGCGGGCTATTTTTGATGTTTATTGCATGAACCAAAAAGGGGAAAGATTTATTGTAGAATTACAAAAAGCAAAAGAAAATTTTTTCAAGGAGAGGACTGTTTATTATTCTACTTTCCCCATTATGGAACAAGCAGAAAAGGGTATTTGGGACTTTAATTTAAATGCGGTTTTTTGTATTGGTATTTTAGATTTTTCTTTTGACAATAAAAAGGAAAAAGAGAATGTTGAGGAGGTGGTTCATGAAATTAAGTTAAAAAATCAGAATGGGAAGGTATTTTATGAAAAGCTTACCTACATTTATATAGAATTGCCCCATTTTATAAAAAAGGAATCTGAGCTAATAACCCAGTTAGACAAGTGGTTATATTTCATCAAAAATTTAGAAGATTTTGAAGAAATTCCTTCGATTTTTAAAACGGAAGTTTTTGAAAAGGCCTTTGAAAAAGCAGAGCTTGCCAAGTTTAAGCCAGGCGAGATGGATGCGTATGAAGGAAATTTAAAGGATTTTCGTGTTACACATAATGTAATAACAACAGCTTACAGCGATGGTGAAATAAAAGGGAGACAAGAAGGAATTTTAGATATGGCTAAAAAATTGGTTTTAAGCGGTATGGATATTGAGAAAATAAGTGAAATAACTGGAATAAGCGAACAAGAATTGGATCAATTTTAGATACATTAGGATTTCACCAAATAATCTGTTTTTCCAAAAGATAAATTCGCATCTTCAAATGTACAATTTAAAAAGTGACAATAAGATAAATCAGTATCAAAAAAAGAGCAATTGGAAAAGGTACAATTTTCAAAATAGCAGTTTTGACAAATGGCATCATTAAAACTAACATAGTTAAATTGACAGTTTTTAAATATTGACTGTTGTAAATCAGCGGCTACAAATCGTATATTCATCAGCTGGCAATCAGACCAATGTGTATTTTTTAAATGACCATTATTAAAAGTAACATCCTGTAATGGTATGTTTTTGAAAATGCAATAAGTCATATTGCTACCTGAAAAAAGGGTGGAAGATAGTTTAGTTCCTTGAAATTGACTATGATTAAAGTAAGATGATGTAAACATCACATCGCTGAAATCATATTTGTCAAATACCAGGTGAGTAAAATAGGATTTATTTAAAAGAACGGGTAAGTCCTTGATTTTATTCAGATTCCATACTTCATAACCTTGCCAGATTAATTTGATGTTTTCAATAATTGGTTTCCAGTATGGGTCGTCGAAAGTAATATTTTTCAATATAGTTTTGTCCAGGCGACAAGTTGAAAGGTAATATCCGGCTATAAAAGCATCGGTTAAATTGGATTCACTTAAATCGAAGGATTTAAGTAAGGCCTTAGTTAAATCATAATTCGATAAATCAGCTCCTTTAAACATGGTACGTTCCAAAACTGGAACACTTGATATTAGGGAATTAAAATAATCAGCGTCAGAAAGTAAAATATTTTTCCAATCTATCATTTAGGCTATTGCTTTAACTTGATTAACCATTGTCAGGTTGTTTTGGTTTTTTAAAAATATTTGTTGCTTGTGAACCAAGAGCCATTGCCATTGCTTTTACAGTTGAAAGTTCAGATTTTGTATATTTAAAGAAAAAAGAACTTTCATCATGAGTCGCCATTGGATCTTGTCCGGCAGGGCCACTTTTCTCTTTTACCGAATTCGCTCCAATTTCCAATAATCTGCCAAAGACAGAGATTTTCAACGCTTCTGGTTTACCAATTAATTCTACTGCTGCGTCACAGAGGCGGTCGATGTATTTACCTGCTCTATAGACAGCATATTGAGGATCGTGTTCAAAATGATGTAAAGAATGAAGGGTATCGCCAACATTTTCATTCATTGCTTGCAGATACATTTCCTTTGACAATTGATATTTGACTGAAGTAATATCTTGATCAGCCAAATTTTTCTTCCCATCTTTTTTAAGTTCTGCTAATTTCTTTTTTGCTCCCTGATTACCATAAACGGTATGTAAAACTGCACCTTGAGTTGCATATACCTCATTGGCATAAGTAAGGCCTCTGGAAATTTGGTTATGCATATTTAAAATCAATGTTTCTACCTCATCACCTTGAGTACCTGCTGCTTCTAATTTTGAAATCTCGAGTCTTAAAATTTTTACTTGTTCTATTATTTTTTCATATTGTCTATTTGAAACCTGCATTTCTAAAGCAGCATCGCCGTGATGATCTGTGCCATTTTCTTCAAAGGCACTTTTCTTTTGCTTTTCTTTTCTTTGTTCATTTGCTTTATTCATTTCTTCATTTGCAGCCAGTTTTGCATTTGCAACTTCTTGCTCAACGGTAAGCTTAAAGCCATTGTATTCTAATTCAACAGCCATAAAATTTCGTTGCATTTCAAGACTTTCTTTTTCTGGCAAATCTGATAAAAGTGCATTTTTATATGCGACCCAATCAGATGGTTCCATATTCCTGCGTATTTTAACCATAGACCAAACTTCATTTTGGTCGTTTTTTATTTTAGCTCCTTTTTCAGATAAGTTTTTTTCCTCTTTTGGTTTGACCCGATATTCACCTTCCACTTCAGGGTCAACTTGATCTCCTCCAAACATCCAATCGGAAGAATAAACATTAATATCAAAAAAGGCGCCAGGTTCTTGGCCATAAACTTTTCTAAATTCTTCATTAATAATAGCAACACCTAATTCTGTATTTTCTCCTTTTGCTGAAAGGTCAATATCAGATGTAACGGATTCAGAACCAACAGAATCTTTTAATCCAAAATTTTCTCCATCAATATTAAGGTCTGCTAATTTTTCGTTTGCCGCTTTTTTCTTTAACAAAGCGGGTTTTATTTTTTCATTAACAACCTGGTTTGCAAATTTCTGCCATACCCGACCTCTCATATTAACTAATGTTTGCATTAGTCCAATACTGTGTTGATGATGGGGAATTGATTCTTCGGGAACTCCCGGCCAACTATCTGTCGTAAGTACCTCCTTGGCTTTAAACCAGTTACTTTCCAATGGTTCTTTTAATACATCAAGTAAGACATTATCATTTAAAAGTCCCTCTTGTATATAAATTTGAGAAACTGCCGTTGCTAAGCCTGGCAGTGTTCCATCGTATAATTCTGAAAATGAAAATTTTTGGAGTTGTTCTGCTTCAAAATCAGCCGACATTGCCTGATTTCTTTTAGAAGTTGTCTCTTCGTCAATCTTTTTCCAGCTTGGGGTTTCATCAGGAGCATAAGCCGGTAATTTGGGGCTGGAAGAAGTATCAACCTCTCTTTGTACACTGTTATTATTTAATACAAATTTATTTGGAAGGGGCAAACTTTCCTTTTTTTTCAATGAAATGGCTTTCGAACCCATGGTGTCAGCCTCTTTTTCTAATTGTTGATTATCATTTATTGAAAATTTCCCTCTCAGTTGTTTTGTAGGTTTTACTCTTCCCTGAGCTTGTTGAACAACATGCCAAGCTTCGTGAGGAAGATGTTGTTCCTGGCCTGGAGCAATATGAATCTGGTTTCCCTGTGCATAAGCATGGGCATTTAATTGAGCTGGTTTTTCTGAATTATAATGAACCTTTACCGAATCCATGCTTAGGCCTGATAATTGTTCAACACCATTTTTTAAAGGATTTGGAATTCCGCTTTGATTTGATTTTTTTTGAATAATATTTTTACCATATTCTTTTGCCATCATCTGAATGGCCACCATTTTTTGATTTTGGGGGCTACTTTTCTCAAGATTTCTCCATTTTGGCTGAGAAACGCTGGTAAAATCAGAAGACTGTCTATTCTGCTCTCTATTTAAAGAACCTGGTTTATTAAACTTAGGTGATTTTGCGAAATATCCAGTCATTTAAGGAACATAATTGGCAAATAATAAATTTAAAATTATTATAAATATAGAAATAATAAATTAAAAAAGGGTGTTAATTACTTTTTTATACCGCCTGCCATCTTTTTGTCATAGTAATGGCATAATCCATAAAGTTTTGAGCACTATCAGCATATACTTGGTTCTCTGACTGTAAGGATTCTTTATTAATGTTTAAGTGTGTTTCATGCGATTCCCATAATTTAGGGCAAACAACACTTTGATTATTTGTGAAACTTATAATTTTATTAAAAATCATCATTTGTTCCAATGCCGATTGTCTGCCGCCTCTACCCGTAGAAACGCCAACAAAGGCAAATACTTTATTATTGAATAGATAAGCGTGATTTTTAGTACCTAACTGGTGCGCCAAATTTATCAATTCTGCATTGGTTGACCAATTGTATTCTGGGGCGGTAATGATAACTAATGCAGCATTATGCCATTTTTCTATGAGGTTTTTTTGGAAATCGGA
>Ga0129324_10000205_pt1 | contig 42381 bp, 33 predicted proteins | sample CPBDNA_7_FD_96879 | JGI IMG/M metagenome (GOLD analysis project Ga0129324, IMG submission 96879) | Freshwater to marine salinity gradient microbial communities from Chesapeake Bay, USA - CPBay_Spr_15_0.2_DNA | ecosystem: Environmental > Aquatic > Marine > Coastal | place: USA: Chesapeake Bay...
CGATACTACACCCAAGTAATAGCCATCTCCTTGCGTTTTCTAAATATACCGCCTGTGGGTTTAGTTTTTTGAGGGCTTTAATTTCGCTTGGAGTTAGATAGATAACATATTCCGTTTTGACGGTTTTGGATTTAATAAACCTCAACTGCGGACTAACCTCAACACCATTTTTTTCAGCATCAAAACAAACGCTTTTAATATCTGACAAGTATTTTAAAGCCGTAACTGGTGCATAGTTTTTTTCATCAAAAAGAAACCTCTTGATTTCTTTTGCAAAGTTGAGGTTTATGTCTTTGATTTTGTAGGGAGACTTCCCTCCCTCAAACTCTTGTACAATTCGTTTTAGTTGCCTATAGGCTTTAATACGGTTTTTGGATAATCCTACACCTCCTGTGCTGTTCTCTCTATGTTCGGCTGTGTCAATTATTTCTTGTATCGCTTCGGTCAATCCTTCTTTTTGAGTTGCCCCTAGGCTTCGATTATAATACCCTTCAATCAAGTCTTTTAATCTTTTTGAGGTCATGTTTTCAATTCCAATAGACTGAACCTTAGAAAGCATAAACGCTTCTATTTTTTGAAGTTCATTATTTACCTCTATTTGCCTGTTTCTCACTTGAACGTCTTTCGATCTATTTTTGTGGTCTTTCTTCCAGTAGGATTTACTTACCTTTAGATTAGTTTTTGCGCTTAGCACGTAATCTTTACCATGAAGCCTAAAAAGCAACCTCAATGTTAAAGGAGCTTCTGGTCGTTTAGATCTGTATAGAAAGTTTACGGTTGCCATTGATTAAACGTTGTGCGGTAAGTCGTATTCTGTTTACAGTAAAAGTAAAAAATTGTACGGTATTTGTACGGTAAAGTTAAATTTATTTTAACTTACTTTCATCTATATTGATTATAAAAATACATCTAATTAATTGTGAATCATTAAAATAAAATACATTTGACTTTGTTTTTAAGACTTCATGGAAACTCCCATATTAACTAAAAAGTATTCCCACCCAAGGTACCCTAAGAATCCGTAACAAATTGTTTAACATGATGTTGCGGATTTTTTTATTCATTTATGGCAACATATTGGCAACAAATCTTGCAATAACTAGTAGCCATTTGAAGTAAAACCCCAAAAAATCCAACCTAAAACTCTCAATTCAACACCCCACACCTTCAAAATAAATCCACTTTCCTTTTGGGGATGTGTTTGTGAAATGGATATACAACCTAATCTCCTAATTCAACTAAAGGTTTTTAATTTTTAATTATATTTAATACATTTAAATATCAAATAACCAACACTATGAAAAAGCTACTTTTCCTTTCGTTATTTCACCTATGGGTTGCTGCACAAGAAGAATCATTTTTTAAGGCACCTGAAGGATTATCCATTGTAAGCACAGACCTTCACATACACACCACATTTTCCGATGGTTCTGTTTGGCCTAACATTAGAGTGGAAGAGGCCCTAAAAGAAAAGCTTGACCTCATATCTATTACCGACCATTTGGAATATCAACCCCACCAAGAAGACCTCCCCAATCCCAATAGAAACCGTTCTCATGACATCGCAGAGGGAGCAGCCAAAGATTCAAAATTAATGGTCATCAGGGGGGCTGAAATTACCCGCTCTATGCCTCCTGGACATATTAATGCTGTGTTTATTGAAGATGCTAACAAGCTTTTGTTCCCCGACGATCCTGTTGCAGGCATCGAAGAGGCTAATCGTCAAAATGGGTTTGTATTCTGGAACCACCCTAATTGGACGCGCCAACGCAAGGACGGGATTGCACGACTCGATCCCATGCATGTTGATCTCATTAAAAGAAAACTTCTTCATGGGATTGAAGTAGTCAACCATACCAGTTTGTCTGAAGAAGCAATCGAAATTGCATTGGAAAACGAACTCACCATGGTTGGAACCTCCGACATCCACAAATTGACCGCTTGGGACTATAACATCCATCAAGGAGGACACAGGCCCATGACTTTTGTCTTATCCGAAAACAAACTTCAAGAAACAGTCAAAAAAGCTCTTTTTGAAGGAAAAACAGTCGTTTGGTTTAAGGAAATGATGATCGGAAAAGAAGAGCACCTGAAAAAGGTCATTAAAGCTAATCTTACCGCTTCTTCTCTCAACTATAATGGTGATGAATCGGTTGCAAAGATAGTATTGAAAAATCACTCAGCTAACATCCTCCATCTTAGATATACTGGGCCATACACCTTTCATGAAGACGGAGCCGTTTTCAAAATTGATCCCTACAGTGAAAAAAGTTTAGACATCAAAACATTAGAAGTAAAAAACAATCTAGAACTTCCTTTTGAATTACTCAATGGCATCATTGGTCGCAAAAAATATCTTAATTTTAAAATTGTAGCTAAGTAAACCTGAAAAAGCTCAATAAAGGGCAGGTATTCTTCAACCACATAGGTTCCACCAGATGTTGATATTCTGCCAGCCAATCGTTCCATTCTGGATCGAAGAATTTGATAGGCCCATCAAGCATTTTTTGTTCATTCAAATCACAGCCCTCGATGTCATCCGCTCAGTAATTAGCCCTATTCAAACCACTTATCAACCTCAGTGTTGCCCTAATATTTTAAATTTATTTCGCCAAGTATTATTTCCCCTAATATTCAAGATACACTCCTGATAATTAGTATATTGGTGTGATAATTTAGTTTTTTTATAAAACCAAAAGAAATAATATGTATCCTGTAAAAAATAAAATGTCCCGATCTAATTTTTTAAAAACCACTACTGTGGCAATGGGAGGGATGTTTACCCTCTCTCATTATACCTGCTCAAATGAAATAGATTTTCTAAAACAATTGCTGATTGAGGGGAAGACTGGCTTCAGCTTGGTGTTGCCATTTCAGGCTACTGTCGAAGAAAAGGAAGCGGCACAGCAATTGCAACTATTTTTGTCAAAAATAACCCAAGAGCTAATTATCGTTAACGAACAGGAGTACGGTGGGAAAAATGCCATTTACTTGGGTAACACAGATTTTGCTAGGGCAGTTGGGGTGAGCACGTTGAGCATGGAAGACGAGGCCTATGTTTTTAAACGTATTGGGGACAATCTGATCATCGGTGGAGGGGGCGAAAAAGGCTTGCTCTACGGAGTTTTTTCTTTATTGGAATTTTTTGGTTACAGAAAATACAGTGCAAATGATAGCTTGATGACCCCAAAGGCGAAACATTTCAGCTTTCCAAAAGACGAGTTGAAAGCCCCGCTGATTAAATACCGAACGACCAATTATTACGACGCAAAAGATAAAGCCTATAGCGAATGGCACAAACTTTCATCAACAGATTCTTGGGGATTGTTTGTTCATACTTTTGAAGTATTGGTTCCGCCGGAAAAATATGGTAAAACTCATCCGGAATATTATTCTTTGATTGATGGAGAGCGAAATCCTGTAACGCAACTGTGCTTGTCCAATGAGGAGGTTTTTCAGACTTTGGTTACTGATTTAAGAAAACGAATAGAAAAAAATCCCAAAGCAAAATACTGGTCTGTCAGTCAAAACGACAATGATAAGTATTGTCAATGTGCTCCTTGTACTGCTTTGAATAAAAAATATGGAAATTTAGCCAGTGGATCAATGGTCTGGTTTGTCAATAAGGTGGCAAGGGAATTTCCCGATAAAATCATCTCGACATTGGCTTATTGGTACACACGAGCCGCTCCAAGCAATATTGTGGCAGAAACCAATGTCAACATTATGTTGTGTAATATCGAAAGCACTAGGGAAAAACCTGTTTTTGATACGGATCCTGCTTTTACAAGTGACTTGCAAGATTGGGGAAGAATGAGTAATGATATACTAATTTGGGATTATAATATACAATTTGCGAATCCCATCAGTCCTTTTCCCAATTTACACACGATTGGCCCCAACATCAAGTTTTATATTCAAAATAATGTTCGTGCACTTTTCATGCAGGCAACGAGTAATAAAGGTGAGTTTGGTCACCTCAGGGCCTACCTTATTTCTAAATTGATGTGGAATCCCAATGCAGATCCTGATGCCATCATTGACGATTTTCTGACGGGATACTATGGTAAGGCAGCAAAATTTATAAAGGCTTATATCGACACTATGCGTGAATCATTGTTGAAAGAGAATTTTCGATTGAATATTTTTGGAGACCCGAGAGATGCAATAAATAATTTCTTGGCACCAGAAATGATGAGCAAGTACAATAGATTGTTCGATGAGGCTGAGAATGCGGTAAGAGTAATTCCTGAAAAACATAGTCGGGTAAGAGAAGCAAGATTGCCCCTTTTAATTGCAGAGATTCAAATTGCAGGTCAAATTCCAGTGGGCGAACCTGGAAGTTTTTATGAAACTAATGACCAATACAGGGTAATTCCTAAGAGTGAGATGAAGGAAAAGGTTGAAGATTTTATTAAGCGTGCCAAACAAACTGGTATCTTAAGAATCGGAGAGCGGGCGATTACTATTGACGATTATCATTATAGTTTCAAGAGAATATTTGATAAGATGGAGCAAATGGATCAGGCGGTTTCTTACAAGAAAAAAATAATTCCCATTACACAACCTTCTTTTGAAGAACAAAATTTGGAGCGATTAACAGATGGTCTTTTCGGAGCTTTCGAGTCATGGAGGTTTCCCGATAAAGACACCAATTGGTTATCCTTTAAGGGAAAACATATGGATTTCATTTTAGACTTGGGAGAAGTGATGCCCATCCGCTCTGTTGAAATGGATTTTCTTAACGTTCAGGCTCAGGCAAACTGGCATCAACTCATCCTTCCAAAGTATTTGACATATGCCACTTCACAAGATGGAGTAACTTATAGTAAGGCAGTTAAGGTTGAAAACCCACATAATCCCAACCCAGCAGAAAATCCCGAGATAGTCAAGCTTCCTTTTCAAACTTTTGCGACGACTTTTAGTAATACTAAAACACGATTCATTAAAGTGCATGCAGAAAGTCTTTTGCAAATGCCCAATTGGCATATTAACGCGGGAAAGCCTGCGATTTTATATACCGATGAAATCGTGGTGAAGTAAAATCACATCCCAAGTATCTTATCAGTCATATGGCGCTAAACTATTTATTTTACTGGGGATAGCTGGGTTCTATTTTCCCTTTTATTTAGTGAGTTTGAGTATAAAGAGGGTGTTGTGTGATTAATTTTTTTTAGAATCCTCGAATTTTATTATAATCTGTCTATATTCAAGGATTCTTATTTTTACAAGTATCTAAAAGTTTATAATAGCATGTTTAATAAACACCTATTACTTATATCAGTTACTAGTTTACTTGGAATTCTGTTATCCTGCGGAGGGCCAGAGCTTCCAGAAGCAATTCAACAGGTCTACCACGAGCTACCCAAACAAGTTGATTTTAATCAAGACATTAAGCCGATTCTTTCGGATAAATGCTTTATTTGTCACGGGCCTGACAAATCAAAGGTTAAGGCATCTTTGCAGTTACATCTTCCTGAACTAGCCTATGCGGAATTAAAAGGGTCACCAGGCAAATTCGCTATTCGGCCTGGTAATTTAAATTATAGTCAGCTAGTTCATCGAATCTTATCGGACGATCCTAATCTTATGATGCCTCAACCTGAATCACATTTAAAACTTACAGACCGTGAAAAGGCATTATTAATAAAGTGGATTGATCAAGGGGCGCCCTACAAAAAGCATTGGGCATTTTTAAAGCCACAAATTCCCCAATTACCTATCGTGAAACTAAAGGAAAAAATAGCCAATCCTATTGATAACTTTATTTTGGCTAAATTAGAAAGTATAAATCTGCAGCCTAATGAAAAGTCCAATAAAGAGACTTTATTACGAAGACTAAGTTTTGATTTAACGGGTTTACCTCCTTCTTTGACCGATTTAGAAGATTTTATAAACGATAGATCACCTAATGCTTATGAAAAACAAGTCGATCGACTACTGTCTTCTCCACATTTTGCTGAGCAAATGACGTTAGATTGGATGGATCTTTCGCGATATGCAGATACCCATGGTTATACCGTAGATCGTTACCGTGATGTATCACCCTACCGTGATTGGGTTATCAAGGCATTTAACGAAAACATGCCTTATGACGAATTTATTCGATGGCAATTGTCAGGGGATATGATGGAAAAGCCTACTAAAGATCAAATTCTAGCCACCACTTTTAATCGGTTACATCCTCAAAATCAAGAGGGCGGTATTATAGATGAGGAATTTCGTTCAGAGTATGTATCTGACCGAACCAATGTTGTAGGTCAAGGGTTTTTAGGGTTGACCATGGCTTGTGCCAAATGCCATGATCATAAATACGATCCAATTTCTCAGAGGAACTATTACGAAATGTATAGTTTTTTTAATAATGTAAATGAATCTGGCCAAATTTCTTTTGATTCTTCTATGCCGGTTCCCAATATGTTACTTCCTACCAATGAGCAGGAAGAATTCATGACTTATGTAAATGGGCTTGTTGGAAATCAGCAAAAGGAAATTGAAAACATTATCCTCTCCGAATCTAAGAATGCGGGAGAATGGATTGAAAATGAAAGATATCAAAATCTTAAATCAAAAGATTGGCCCAGAGGGCTGGTTGCAAAAATAGATTTTAATAAGGGGAATTTGAATAATGTTCTAAATTCATCACAAAAAGGAAAAATGAAAAGGCAGCATTCGCCAAAACAACTCCCTAAAATAGTAAATGGGTATTCAGGCGAGGGACTTGAACTCGATGGCGATGCATGGTTAGATTTAGATCGTATTGGAATTTTTAAACGAAATGAAACTTTTAGTATTGGGATCCGTTTAAAAATCCCAGAAGAATTAGAGAATGGCGTTATTTTCCATAAAAACATTGGCACCAGGATATACAATTACCGAGGTTATCATTTGGCAATAAAGGAAAATAAGCTTGAAGTAATGTTAGCTCATTTCTGGCCTGACAATGCCATTGTGGAGTTAAGCACTCAAGAGATTCCTAAAAATAAATGGATACAACTTACGCTAACATATGATGGCTCCAGCAAAGCAAAAGGTTTGAAAATTTATAGCGATGGAGATGAACTTGAAACCAAGGTTGAAGTTGATAATTTGTATAAGGACATTATTTACAAAAAGGCAGTTGAACCTGGGTTAAAAATTGGTGCACGCTGGCGTGGTAAAGGAATTGGAGGAGCTATAGTTGACGATATATTGGTTTTTAAGAAAGAACTAAATGCCTTGGAAGTTCTCCAAATTTCCGATACCCAAAAAATGCAATGGATCCTCAATAAACCAGCAAGTAAGTTGACCAAGAATGAAAAAGAAATACTGACGGCATATTATTTAAGCAATTATTCTAAAACCTATCAATCTTCATTATCAAAATTAGCTGATACGCGAAAAGTTCAAGTAGATAGTTTAGAACGCATTAAGGAAATTATGGTCATGAAGGAAATGGAGAATCCCCGTGAAACTTTTCTGCTAAAGCGAGGACAATATGATCAATATGGTGAAAGAGTATATCCAAGCATGCCTGAAACCATATTAGCTTTCCCTGATAGTCTTGAAAAAAACAGACTGGGATTGGCAAAATGGGTGACCAGTAAATCAAATCCACTAACCGCCCGCGTAGCTGTGAATCGTTATTGGAAAAATATTTTTGGAACGGGGATCGTTAGAACGGTTGAAGATTTTGGTAATCAAGGTGAGTTGCCAAGTCATCCTAAACTACTAGATTGGTTGGCTATTCAATTTATGGAATCCGGTTGGAATGTAAAAAACTTACACAAATTAATGGTTATGTCGAATACCTATCAGCAATCATCATTGGCAAGTGAAGAGCTTATGAAGCGCGATAAAATAAACCGACTGCTTGCAAGAGGTCCTTCAAAAAGATTATCTGGCGAAATGCTAAGAAATAATGTTTTGGCAGCATCTGGACTTTTGAACAGAACCATTGGAGGAAAGAGTCTTAAACCCTACCAGCCAGAAGGTTTGTGGAAAATCAATGGAGCTACTTACAAGAAGGATAAAGGGGATAAGTTATATCGCAGGAGTATGTATACCATATGGAAGCGTTCCGTTCCCCATCCGACAATTGCTACCTTCGATACTCCCGATCGATCGTTTTGTTCTGTGCGAAGGCAAGAAACAAATACTCCCCTACAAGCATTGGTCATGATGAATGATCCTACCTATGTAGAGGCTTCCCGAGTTATGGGTTACAATATGTTGTCATATTCAGATTCTAAAGCTGGTATTTCAGATGTATTCAAGAGTTTAACGGGAAGAACCATAAGGGGTGAGGAATTAAAACTTTTGGTAGAACTTCAATTGCATGAATACGAAAAATTTAAGTCAAGAGAATATAAAACTGATGGTTGGTTGAATACGGGCGAATTTAGGATATCAGATCACGACAGTAAGGCCATGGTGGTCGCAAATGCAATTGTTGCCAGTACAATTATCAATTCTGATGCTGCCATAACAAAAAGATGAAAATACTCGCCTATTCCCCTTATATAGGGACTTAGAGTTTGGGTTTTATAGAAGGAAACAAGAAAACTATGTGTCACAATCACGATAATTTAAAGTCGAATAACAAAGATCTTCAAGAAGTTGAAAAACAGATGAACCGAAGAAATTTTTTAACCAAAACATCCATGGGTCTGGGTGCGATTGCTTTGGGGTCTTTATTGAATGCCGAAAACGCTTTCGCATCTATAAAAGGTAAAAAACTTGATGCGTCCGATTCGGACAACCTGCTTAAATCATATAATAAAAATAGGTTAGGATTGCCACATCATTTGCCAAAGGCAACACGCATAGTCTACCTCTTTCAAAGTGGAGGCCCTTCTCAACTTGACATGTGGGATTATAAACCTAAATTGAAAAGTATGTTTGGACAGGAATTGCCAGACTCTGTTCGCCAAGGACAGCGATTAACCGCCATGAGTGCTGAGCAAACCACCTTTCCGATGGCGCCTTCTGTTTTTAATTTCAAACAACATGGTAAATCGGGTATTTGGGCGAGCGAATTACTTCCTCATACATCAGAAGTGGTTGATGATCTTTGCTTTATAAAATCAATGCAGACCGATCAGATTAATCACGATCCTGCCATAACCTTCATGCAAACAGGCAATCAACTTCCTGGAAGACCTTCAATTGGTTCCTGGTTGAGTTATGGTTTTGGATCCGATAATAATAATCTTCCGACTTTCATTACATTAATCACCAAGAATATGGGAGGGCAACCTCTTTATTCCCGTCTTTGGGGCAATGGTTTTTTACCGACCGAACATCAAGGCGTTCAGTTTCGTTCGGGGAAGGATCCTGTTCTATATTTGAGTAATCCAGAAAATTATGATGGGAACGATCGAAGAAAAATGCTCGATTATCTAGGCCAATTGAACTCCCTTCAATACGATGCCTATGGTGACCCCGAAATTAATGCCCGTATGGCACAATATGAGATGGCCTTTCGTATGCAGACCTCTGTTCCCGATGTAACCGATATGTCTGACGAACCGGACTATATCTTTGATATGTATGGAGACGATAGTCGCGATCCAGGCACTTATGCTGCTAACTGTCTCATGGCACGTAAATTATTGGAGAAAGGGGTGAAATTCGTACAGTTATACCATCAAGGCTGGGATCAACACGTGGGATGTCCAGGAGGATTAAAAAACCAAAATAAACTTACCGATCAGGCCAATGCAGCCTTAATTAAAGATTTGAAGCAGCGGGGAATGTTAGAGGATACTTTGGTTGTATGGGGAGGCGAATTTGGACGTACCGTATATTCTCAAGGGGAATTGACTGAAACCAACTACGGACGTGACCATCATCCTAAAGCATTTACAATGTGGATGGCCGGTGCAGGTGTAAAACCCGGTCATGTTCATGGTCAGACAGATGATTTTGGGTATAATGTGGTTAAAGACCCTGTGCATGTACATGATTTTCATGCAACGCTTATGCATTTATGTGGCGTAGATCACGAACGTCTTGTTTTTAAACATCAAGGAAGACGTTATAGGCTTACCGACGTTCATGGAAATGTGGTAAAAGATTTATTAACCTAATTATGAATTCAATTCACCGATCTCAACTCTGATAAATTTAATCAGAAAACCACACTCCATTGATTGTTGGATTTTAGGATTCACCCCTTTCGATTAGTTTTAACCCCCCAAGCGTGAAATATCCCTGTAAAGGCAACTCCACTGGTAGAGGTAGTTCCACCCATCTGATTTCCACTTTCAATCAAGATCGTTTCTGCTCCTGCTCTACCAGTCTGAATCGCTAGAATTGTCCCTGAAACACCTCCACCAACTATCAATATCTCGGGAGTTATAATTTCTTCTTTTCAGATCGCTATAATATTTTTTAATTCAGTCAAATGCTGTTCACTATTGGTCATACCCTTGGGTAACTGGATTTTTAACATTTTCTCAATCTCAGTAAATAGTATTTAAATACATAAAAAAGACATAAAGTCTAGGTCTATTTTTTTATTTGTTTAGAACGAATCGTTTTAAAATGATAATCACCCGACCCTAACTTCAATTCGGCAACATTATTTTCAAATCCCTTCAACTGAATTTCTTCAGAATGTGATATGGGTTTGTTGTTTTCCCAAATATCTGATTCTGCTTTTGCCGGAATAAAAACAGTAGCTGTTGTATTTTCAGGAACTGTCAATTCAAGTAAGTAGCTTTCTTCTGTTTTTTCCCAGCTTACTTTAATGCTTCCGAAAGAAGAGACATGTTGTCCTTTTGCCCATTGAAGCGAATCATGAAAAGCAGGTTTTACAATAAATTCTTTATACCCAACTGTTTTTGGGTTGATTTGAATGCCCAAAATGCCACGTTGAAACCAGCCGCCGATACCATTCAAGCAGCCATGTACCCGAGAATTGGATTCACTCCAATATTCTGGCCATGTAATCTCACCACGTTCTATAATTTCTCCATAGCTGGGGTAAGTGGTTTGACTAGTGAGCGTATACAATAAGTCGTGATGATTATTTTCTGTAAGATATTTAACTAAAAAATAGGTGCCATGGATTCCGGTATCAAAATGCCCATTCTGTTCTAATAGTATCTCTTCTTTGAGCTTTGCTTCAACTTTCGAAATATCTTTTTCAGGAACCACTCCCGCAATCAAAGGCAAAACCAAATGCGTTTGCCGGCTGTCAATGTATGTATTGTTTTCGGGGTTGTAAAAATTAAGATTAACTGCGTCGCTTATTTCCATGGCCTTAGATCTATATTTTAAAGCCGTTTCTTTCATCTCCAGGATCTCGGCAATATTGGCAGCGATTTTTAAAACATATACGTAGTAGCAGTTGTTAAATAGAGCCGCCTCGGACGTAAAACTTTCCTCATTTCTACGCGGATTAGCCCAATCACCCAAAAACAGCCATCTCTTATCTCCACTATACTTCCACTTTCCAGGAGATACTACATCAAGTAAACTTTTGTCATTTTCATTTTTTTCAAGATATGCCAGCCACTTTTGTGCGGCCGAGAAAGTATTTTCAAGAATCCGGATATCACCATAGTTTAAATATACATCCCAAGGCATGGTAAGAATAAAACCACTCCATGCTGGCCCACCACCCCCACCAAGTGTTGGAGCAGTATGATTAATTCTACCGTTCTTATCTTGAATATCTACCCAGTCTTGCGCCCATTTTGTAAAAAAAGAATGAGAAGCAAAAGCATCAAGGGCTATATCCAAACTGCTGTGTCCATCACCTCCATAACCCAGCCTTTCTCGGTGCGGGCAATCTACTGTCATTCCTCCTGTAGATAAACTTACGTAGGTATAAGATGTGTAATTATAAATTTTATTGAGTAGTTCATTTGAACATTCAAAATCTCCTTTTCTGGCCCTATCGTTTGTTACTTGATAGCCCTTAACATCTGCAAGCTCTGGTTCATAATCTATTCCGCTAATGGTTATGTATTCCACTTGATGGTAGGTAAAGCGATTACTAAAAGAAGCCTCGCCAGATTCATCAACAATAATTATATTTCTTTGGTTAAATTCTTCCTCTTTTTCGGGCCACGATGAAGCAGAAATTTGAATTTTTTGGCCTGGTCTTCCTTTTAGTAGCGCCGATATCCAACCAGTATATATTTTATCCATTTTAAACTGGTACTTTCCATCAGCCAATTTCTTAACAGCTATTGCACTTCTTTTTTTTACCCGTCTGTTGTGTTCAATGAAATCGGAGGATACTTTTAAGTTGCATTTTACTTCATCGACATTTGTCCAAAAATTTTCATTATTGTTGTGTTGTGTCCATTTTATATTCCTGCCTGAATCATCAACAAAATCACCTCCAAAATTACTGTTTTGCCACTCGCCCAAATGTGAAGTGTTACTGGGTGTAAATTTCCAATTTCCATCTGTTGACAACCAGCCCTTATTCACTTTAAATTGCGCCTTACACAAAGGACTTTTGTCTAAATTAAAACTTGCAATTGGATTTTTATCCTTAAAATTTGCCCAACCTGAAGCCAGCCAAATAACAATATTATTTTCTCCTGTCTTTAGATAAGGTGCAATATCATAACTTGAATAAAGCACCCTATTTCTTAGATCTGATACAGAGGGAGTTAGTACTGCATCACCTACTTTTTTACCATTAATGTATAGTTCATGAAAACCAACGGATGCCACAAATGCAGGTGCATAATCAGGAATGTCTTGAATCATAAAATTATACTTTAAGAAAGGGTAATTACTCGGTTCATTGCTTGGGGTATGAATCCATTTGGCAATCCAACCCTCCTCATTTAAAATTCCAGTTTCAAACGAAGCCCATTCACTAAACTCACTTTTATTGCCTTTACTGTCTTCAATCTGAACTCTCCAATAATATTTTTTGGCCGAATCAAGAGGTTTTCCAATGTATTTTACATTCACCGATTGGTTGGAGCGAACTACCCCCGAATCCCAAAAATGCGCTATATTTTCCGAAGGAACGTTTTTCGATTCGACCAAAATAACTCTATATGAACCTTGGATAATATTACGTTTGGCCTTAGCCTTTATTTCCCAGCTCAAAAAGGGTTGTTCTTTTTCAACACCTCTTGGGTTAATTTGGTATTCACATTTAAGGTTTTCGAGTTTTAGAATACCTTTATTTTGAGCACTACATAAATTTAAAATCGAAAGAAAACTTATAATGATTAGCAATAAAGGATAAGATTTCTTCATTGAACATCTTAATGGGATATTGAGCATAAAATTTATATATAACATAGTTAATTAATCTTTTCAAGTATCAAATGGTCTGCTTGTTATTTCCGTAAAACATCTTACTACCTTAAACCTAAGAACCTTAAATATATGAAAATTCAAGTAATGCCAAGAAGTGCTCGGAATTTGAAAACAAAAGTATATTTAGATTTAGAACAGGCTTTCAGACAAATGGTTCAGAACTATATGGCTGATAAAATTTTAGCTCTAATGATAGTGGCTGCTTCCCCTTTACATTTGTACAATAGAGTTCATTAGAATTTACTCTGATATCAATTACATCCCCTAAAGGAAATTAGATTTATTTTTCCTGTTATGATTTGGTTATAAAATGTTTAATACATTTATTGTCGCGAGTCATTATTAAATTCTCTATTGTGATTAAAAAACATACAGCCCATTTCTTACTAATATTGATATACGGCTTTACCATTCCTACAGAAGCCCAAACAAATATTCTAGATGCTTTAGATTCTCCAATTATTTTTAAAGGAAATGATACGACAGCATACCGAGATCCTGCAGTCTTATTCCATAATAATATTTTTTACCTGTTTTACACCCTGGTTAAAAACGAAGAAGGAAAAATTTATTCATACACAGCCGAAAGACATTCGGTGGATTTGAGGAATTGGAGTCTTGAGAAAATCCTTACCACTAAAGATCAATCCTTGAACTTCTGTAGTCCCGGAAATATTATTAATTATAAGAATGAATGGATTTTATGTCTACAAACCTATCCGCGTCCTAACCATACATTGGACCAGGGCTATCGCACTGGTTCAAAGGATGCGAGATTGTATACCATGCGTAGCAAAGACCTTAATAATTGGAGTAAACCTAAAATAATCAAAGTAAAAGGACCTGATGTCGAATTTGCTAATATGGGAAGAATGATTGATCCCTATTTACTAGAAGATAAAAACGAAAAAGGAAAGTGGTGGTGCTTTTACAAGCAAAAAGGAGTAAGTATGTCGTACAGTTACAACCTACAAAACTGGACATTTTTTGGACATACGAAGTCAGGTGAAAATGTATGTGTTTTAAATGAAAATGATGAATATCTCTTGTTTCATTCTCCACCAAATGGGATATCTATTAAACGTTCTTCAGATTTAAATAATTGGAAAGATTGGGGAAACCAAATCACTCTGGGACAAGATGAATGGGATTGGGCAGCTGGAAGAATTACAGCAGGAACGGTTGTGAACCTAAAAAAGAAACTGGGTAAATACATAATGTTTTTTCATGGTTCAGGGCCTAAGTCAGAGAGTGAAGGAGATTTTGATAGAAATGCATCGATTGGGATCGCATGGAGCGATGATCTTGTCGTTTGGGACTGGCCTGAAAAAGAAGAATAATCCGGACATCTAATTCTATATTGTATAGGTTGCTGCCTCAGCAAAAAGCTACCAAGGAATTATTAATTTTGATTTAGGGGGAATATACTTCAGGATAGAAATAACACTAACAGCATCAGCGCTTGAAGGGTATGAGTTTGAATTAGAAGATAGCGGAAGCTCGAGGTCACATAACAAGATGATAATGACCATCGATATACGCCTAAATATTCTAATCACTCCTCCAACCTCAGCAATCACAAGCAGCACCACTGGAGATGTAAACCCTAATCAGGCGCTTACAAATGTTGTCAGTCAGGTCGCAAACACTCCTGCAGCCTGTACTATATCATCAACCTTAACAAGCGGTTCAAGTGTACAGACAGTATCTGCTACAACAGCTCTATCTGATGTTGTATACACCTTTTCAACGACCTGCTCAGGGACACTTACAGCATTTGCTGAAGGCTTACCTAATGGTGTGAATATGGCCATTGATAATAATGTAGCAACCAATATGGATTCCAATTTGGAAAATGGTTCTTTGGAATTGTTTGCAGATAATACAAAAAATCAATCAATACAAGAGCTAAAAAATCTTGTTGATGAATTAAGTGCACAAGGTTTAAGTAATCCTGAAATTCAAATTAGAGTAGACAAAGAAAAAGAAAAAAGAGGTTAGAATTCAAAATAATAAATAACTGCCAAATATAAATACAAGATCTTAACTTAAACTCTCCCTGGTATTTTGTCATAAAAAAACCTAGATGGATTTGGGGTTTTAGCAACGATTAATCAAAATCGTCATCTCGCCAATTGTTATTATTTATCTGGGGATAGCTGGGTTCTAATTATCTACTTTTATTTGGGGGTTAAAACCAGTGGGCAGGGGTAAACCCGCGTCTCTTTACATCTGAAAGGTTTAAGTTTTTTTTAAGTGACTTTTTAAACTTCTTAATCATTTCTTATACACACCATGATTAAGTTTTTTAATAAGAGATTCATCAGTTAGTTTTTTAAGATAGCCGTCTGCACTTCTCTCTGAAATCCCAATTTTTTTAGCCAGATCAATAGCCTCTTTTCTGTTAAATTCTTTTGGAAGAGTATCAAGTAATTTTTCGTGTTTAGACGGTGACACAACTTTTCATTTTATAGCATTTAAGAGGTTATAAGCATCAAAATCTTTCTTTGGATTTTTACCAATGTACTCGAAGAATGTTGATTCTTTTGTGTGGCCAGCGATTTTCATGATTAGATTTACAGAAACGCCTTTATCATAATGATGAGTTGAAAATGATCTTCTCAAATCATGTGATGCAAGCAGTTCATACTTAGGCTTTTCTACAAGCTCTTTTCTCTTGGTTTTTGGGTTCATTTTATATCCCTTAACTACTTCATCAATCCCCGCTCTTTTCAGACTTCTTTCATGTAATAATTAAACTTTTGATCTGATATTGGATAAGGTAATTTGTGTTTTAAAATACCAATTATAATCTGATTATTAACAGGTACTGTCAGCAATTTATTCCCCTTTACCTGAATTATATCAATCAAGGCATTTCCTTTTTTGTCATATCTAATATTCTCTTTTCTGATTTTTTGTAGATCAGAAATTCTCTGGCCAATACTTAGACCAATCAGAACCCATCTTTTAATATTTTCTAGATAGGGGGGTAAGTCTTTTAAGTTTAAAATTAATAAAAACCATATACTAGAGTTTTGTACTAAACAGTCCTCTTTGGTTTGACGGATTACAGTGTAGGATCGGTAACGGAAGCCGCGGCAGTTTCTCAATACTTGAACTTTTACGACTAATAAAATCAAACGATAGTTTTGCCTGACTTTTAACCAAAGTGTAAAATTTGTAAATCAATATTCTATGATTTTTTAATAATTTACGCAAACGTTTGCGTAAACATTTAATTCGTTTTTTAAATTTATATACTACAAGATTATTAACTTTATCTTAAAATCAACAAAATACTAACCACTCAAATTAAATCTTTTATTCACATGAAAAAAATCATTTTTTACGCTTCCTTTCTTTTAGAAAAGCATCGTAATTACAATTTGAAAATTTGTTTTGTTCTAATTTTATTTACAACAAACATCTATCAAACTCGCGCAAATCCTGATCCTACATTTGGTCAGGATGTTTTAGAAATTCAAAAAACAACCATAACGGGTAACATTACTGATGCGGATGGACTACCCCTCCCAGGAGCCAATGTTGTTGAAAAAGGAACCACCAACGGAACACAGACTGATTTTAACGGTAATTATTCTATAACCGTAAGCAATGCAAATGCAGTACTGGTTTTTTCCTATGTTGGTTTTGTAACGACAGAGACTGCTATTGCAGGACAAAGTAATGTATCAATGCAGATGCAATCAGATGCTGATAGCCTTGAGGAGGTTGTCGTTACGGGTTACGGAACTCAAAGAAAATCTGATGTAACGGGTGCAATTACTTCTTTAAAAAGTGACAGCTTTAATCGAGGAGTAGTAGCGAATCCTGGACAATTATTACAAGGTAAGATTTCAGGGGTTAATGTAACTTCTACCAGTGGAGAACCTGGAGCTGCCCAAAATATAATCATTCGAGGTATTGGTAGTTTGAGGGCTGGAACAACACCGCTTTTCGTAGTAGACGGATTTATCATTGATAACAGTTCTTTCGGAGTTACTAATCCATTAAACTTTATAAATCCCACCGATATAGCTTCTATGGATGTTTTGAAAGATGCATCTGCTACTGCGATTTATGGGGCAAGAGCTGCCAATGGGGTGATTGTGATTACCACTAAAAAAGGTAAATTAGGCAAAACAGAGATGAATCTTTCTGTTTCAACCGCCATGTCGACCATTGCAAATGGTATTGATGTGTTCAGCGCTTCTGAATTTAGAAAACAAGTCCCTGCAGTAGGAGGAACTTTAGTTGATGGTGGCGCCAATACCAACTGGCAAGATCAAGTTATGAGAACAGGTGTTTCTAAAAACATTAACTTTTCAATGAGTGGTAATGTAAACGAAAAATTCTCCTATTATACTTCTTTTGGAGTTGATGATCAAGAAGGTATTTTTAACAATAGTGATTTAAAAAGATATTCTGGACGTTTAAATTTAAACCAAAAAGGATGGGATGGACGTTTGAATATTGATGTTAATTTAACAGCCACTAGGAATTTAAATGAAAGACCCAATATTGAAAGCTCTGTTGTAGATATGTTACAGTTGAATCCTACACTTCCAGTCTTCACCAATGGTCAACCAACCGTATTGCAAGAGCGTTTAAACCCGATTGTTCGAAATGAGATTTATACGGATGAAATTGTTAACAATAGAATTTTGGCAAACTTTGCTCCTTCTATTGAAATTATCGAAGGGCTTACCTATAAACTCAATCTTGGTGTAGATTATTCCTCTGCCAATCGAGATAGATTTTCTAATCCTTATGCGCAACTTGAAGGAAATGAAAATGGTTCTCTATATACTAGGGCTACCCTAAACAGTAATTTTCTGGTTGAAAACACTTTGACCTATAAGTTTAGTAAAGGAATCCACAATTTTGTTTTATTAGCAGGACACTCTTATCAAGAAGCAACTTACAGTCATAAGACTTATGAATCTGAAGGTTTTGCTCTTAATGGTGTCGAGCCTCGCTACCAAGATCAAATCAGTTCAGATGTACTGCCGACTTCACTTGATGCAGAAGCATTTGTTAATGAACAAGAATCTTACTTTGGACGTGTAAATTATGGATACGATAATAAATATTTAATTACAGCAACGCTTCGTGCTGATGGCTCTTCAAAGTTTGGTGCAAATAATAAATATGGTTATTTCCCTTCTATGGCTTTGGGATGGAACATTACCAACGAAGAGTTTTTGGCTGATAATGATGCCATCACTAATTTAAAATTACGCGCAAGTTGGGGACAAACGGGAAACCAAGATGGGATTCCTAGTAAGGTGAGTTTGTCTAGTTATAAAGACTCCAAAGGAGATAATGACACCTATCCACTTAATGGAAATGAATCTTCGGTCAATGACTATCCTTATGGTACGGTACCCGTTCGAACTCCAAATCCTTTCTTAAAATGGGAAGTTTCAACCCAAGTTAATGTAGGTTTAGATTTTGCATTATTCGATGGAAGTCTCTCGGGAACATTTGATTACTTTAATAAAGTAGCTTCTGATGTTGTTTTGTTTGCCAATAAGGTCGATCCAATTCAACCGACTCAGTCTAACTGGACAAACATCCAGGATATGGAAATTTCAAACGCTGGAATTGAAATATCTCTGAATTATAATGGTGCTATTACTGAGGATTTTACTTATAACTTAGGAGGGAATATTTCTAAAATAAAGAATGAAGTAACCAATTCTCCCTACCAAGTGTTAACTACGGGACAGGCAACTGGTGCAGGTCAAACAGGGGCAACCATTAATGGATATTTGAATGGGGAACCTATCGGAACATTCTATTTAAAAGAATTTACTGGAATTGGAGCCGATGGTTTAAGTACCTACAAAGATGTTGTTGCAGACGGAGAATCATTAGACAATGACCGTTCTGCTGTTGGAACGGCTTTGCCAGACGTCCTTTATGCCTTTTATCTTAATTTAAATTACAAAGATTTCGATTTAGGTTTAAACTTTAATGGCGTTTCCGGTAACAAAATTTACAACCATACCACCATGTCACTATTCAGTTCAAGTCAACTGGCTAGAAACTTAAACACCACCGATTTTGCTACTCGTTTCTCAAATGAAGACAAAAGTAATGCCAACGAGGTTTCTACTCGTTACTTAGAGGATGGTAGTTTTTTAAGACTAAATAATGCAACTCTTGGATACTCGCTAAACCCACAATCAATTGGTTTAGGAGACTTTGTTAGCAATATTCGTTTATCGCTCACGGGTCAAAATTTATTTGTGATTTCGGATTACTCTGGCTTTGATCCTGAAGTAAATACGGGTAACAGCTTAGGAGGAGTACAGACATTTGGTATAGACCGTTTTACCTATCCTATGCCTAGAACCATTCTGTTCGGATTAAATGCATCATTCTAATAAAAAAAATTTAAAATGAAAAATAAAATAACACTAATAGCACTTGCAACATCTACGATATTCTTTTTGAGCTGTACAGATCTTGAAGAAAAGAGGTTAGATGAAGCTCCGTTTGGAGAACAAGCGGAATTAATAAGTGGTGCTCTGGCACCAGCATATGGATATCTTTCTTGGACCTGGAGGCATACCAACTATTACGGTTTGCAATTAATCTCTGCTGATGAAGCAATACTTCCCTACAGAGGTGGAACTGACTGGTATGATGGAGGTAAGTTTATAGCCGCTCATAAGCACACAATAACACCTTCCAATGGTCTGGTAAATGACGGTTGGAATCATATTACCACCAACCTTTCGAGAACCATCTCTGCAATTGAAGTTTTGAAGCCACTGGCTGAAGAAGGAAATGTCGATGCAAGTGGAGCTTTAAATGAAATGATTGCATTAAGAGGTTATTTGAATCTTTTACTGCTAGATGGTTGGGGCTTAGCATTAAAAAAAGAATCTTCAGGTGAACTATCTGAAATTTTAAGAAAACAAGATGCCATAGATTATATTGAAAATGATTTCACTTCTGTTGTCGATGTGATCAATACAAACAGAGCTCCCGGAAGGATTACTCAAGCTGCTGTTTGGGGATTTCTTTCAAGATTACATTTGAACGCAGCAGTGTATAGAGATCCCTATGGAACACCAAGCTTCTCTTCAGAGGATATGACTAAAGTTATCGGATACACAAACAGTATAATTAATTCCAATAAATTTTCGCTTTCTCCTGAATATTTTGAGTTGTTTAATGATGATAATAATAGCAATTCTGAATTGATATTTGCTTTAGATCAACGGGGTGTCCTGAAATTAGAACATTCTCGATGGGCCTATTGGTCATTGGCGGGTTCATGGTTTCCCAGACCAGAATTTCCAAGTGCTGATGGGACTGACGGACCAGCCATTACCTCTGATTTTTATCAAACTTGGGTAGATGCTTATGGAAATGTAGATCCAGCAACTGATGCTAGATTTTATCAAAAAAACACTATAATTCCTGAGGCACAGTTGAATGATTTTAATGGTCGTGACAGGTTGATTGCAACTGAAACAGACGACAGCTTTTTCTGTGTTGATCCAGATGATTTCAATATAGACAGAGGAATCATTCGCGGCGTTATTTGGGGCCCTAGAAAGGGTGATGACGGTAAGTTTGAAACTTGTGATGGAGGGGTTAAAATAGGCCCTGTAAAACAAAGAAAAGGAAATGGTCCGGATCGAAATGTTGGTTATGTTGACCATGTTTTACAAGTGGATTATACGAATGAAGGTTCTTATCACAACACCGGGTATAGAGTTTCAAAATATCAATTTAGTAGAACCTCTCCGAACGGTAACGGTTTTAGTAGTGTTGACCTTGTCTTGATGCGTTTGGCTGAAATCTATCTCATGCGCGCTGAAGCCAAGCTGAGAAATGGAGACAGCGCAGGAGCTTTAGCGGATGTAAATACGTTAAGAGCTTCTAGGACTGCACGGCCAGAACAAACTCCACCAGCATTGAGTGCTATCACGCTAGATGGAATGCTTAGAGAACGTGGTTTTGAACTTTATTGGGAAGGGTTTAGACGCACGGACCAAATACGTTTTGGAAAATATGAAGATTCTTGGACGGACAAATCAGATACTGACGTAAGTCACAGACTTTTTCCAATCCCTCAAGGTGCAATTGATGCAGCTTCTGGGATCGATGGATTCCTTGAGCAGAATCAAGGGTACTAAGAGACCCCATACTCTCAACAACAAAAAAGCAGGTGTAATTCACCTGCTTTTTTGTTTTAATAAACGATTAACTTTTTTTAATATTCTGGCTTTGCCTCAGAATAATAACCCCGCATACAAAGAGCAAGTCTAATTCAGAAATCACTCCAAACTCAAATAAGTTTAAGAAAAAACATGAAGTTTAAAGCATAGAATTAGAAAAAATTCCCCTTGTAATTATTGAATTTCTTCAATCCTAACAGGCCTTTCTTCTTTAATAGATTTTAGAGCAGCAAGACCTATTTTGAGAGATATTAATCCATCTTGACCGTTTACTGGAAGTGAATCCCCGTTAATAAGACAACCCAAAAAGTTCAATAATTCGTTTTTATAAGCCTCAGCATAACGTTCTAAGAAAAAATGTAGGGGAAGGGAAGCTTCGACTCCTGTGGCGGTGTAGAGCCTATGAGAATCATGAAAATTATTGTTCGACTGAACCATTCCCTTAGAACCAAAAACTTCAATTCTTTGGTCATAGCCATATTTTGCTTCTCTGCTATTGTCAATTACGGCCATGCTTTGGTCTTCATAGGTCAGGATCACGATGGCGGTATCTATATCACCTGCTTCACCAATTTTTTCATCAACCAGCACTGCACCTTTGGCATAGACTTCAATTACTTCTTTTCCGACAATATATCTTGCCATATCAAAATCGTGGATGCTCATGTCTAAAAACAAACCTCCTGATTTTTTGATATAACTGATGGGCGGAGCTCCTGGATCTCTGCTTGTGATTTTTACCAAATGGGGAACGCCAACTTCTCCACCTTCAACCAAATCACGAATTTTAACGAACTCTTTGTCAAATCTTCTGTTGAAACCCAACATCAATTTCACCCCACTGGCCTTGACAATACTCAGCACTTCAACAACACGATTCAGATTAAGATCCAGCGGTTTTTCACAAAAAACATGAATTCCAGCCTTGGCGGCAATTTCTACATAGTTTGCGTGGCTATCGGTTGGTGTACAGATAACAACGGCATCTAGAGTTTTAGAATTTATCATTGTCTCATAAGAAGGTGTAACCAACTCAATTCCTTTCTTACGGGCCATTTCTAGTTCTGTTGCTATGGGATCCGCAACGGCTACTACTTCTACTTCATCCATCCGAAGTAAATTGTCTAGGTGAATCTTACCAATTCTTCCCAATCCTGCGATACCAAATTTAATTTTAGTCATACTTCAATATATTATAAACCTAGTGTTTTAATGTAATTTCTGTTTTTAAGTGCACAATTTTTTGGATTCCCCATCCCTGGTAAAACATCTTGTTCTACGACGATCCAATCTTTATAATTTAGTTTTTCTAATAAGGAAACAATGGATTTAAAATCAACGATTCCTTCCCCTAATTCGCAAAAGACCCCTCTTTTTATTGCACCAAAATAATCTTCTCCTTCCTTTTGTGCGGCTTGCGCTGCCAAAGGATCATAATCCTTAAAATGGACATGCCATATCCTTTCTTTGTGTTTTTTAATCGCCATTATGGGATCACCACCACCAAAAGCATAGTGACCCATATCCAAGCACAACCCGAGCAAGTTTGGATCTGTTAGCTCCATCAACTGGTCAATCTCCTCAGGAGTTTCTATAAAACCAGCACAATGATGATGAAAAACGGTTCTGAGTCCATATTGTTCTTTTACTGCTTTTGCAATTCTTTCGGCTCCGTTGGCAAAGACTTTCCATAGCTCTTCAGAAAGCATCATGCTACTTTCTACCCTACCAGCGTTCAATGTCCTTTCATAATTCGAACCATTGTCATCGGCCAGAACGATGAAAGACTTCTTATAATTCGCATCATGCATCAGTTTAGCTGTTCTTAATGCATTCGCAATTCCCGCGTCATGCTTGTTTTTATCGGACAAATCAACAGGAACAAAAGCACCCACCAATTCCAATTTTCTTTTTTGTATTTCCTTTCTAAGACCGATTGGTTCTGAGGGCATAAAACCCCAATCGCCCAATTCGGTTCCGACATAACCAGTCGCTTCTATTTCATCTAACACCTCTTGAAAACTTTTTTCCTCTGACTTTTCCGCTAAGTCAAACTCTAATACTCCCCAAGAACAAGGTGCATTTGCGATTTTTATCATAATACTAGTTTAAAATTTTCTTGACCATATATTTGGCCATCTCTCTATTACAACTTTCGTTTGAGTAAAAAACTCAATGGCATGATTTCCTTGACCGTGTAAGTCTCCGAAAAAACTATCCTTCCAACCACTAAAAGGAAATTGAGCCATTGGAGCCGCTACACCAATATTGATTCCAATGTTTCCAGCATCAGCTTCATTTCTGAATTTTCTAGCCATTGCGCCATTTTGAGTAAATAAACAAGCCATGTTGCCATAATTTCCACTGTTGACAAACTGGAGGGCTTCCTCAATGTTTTTCATTGAAATCAGACTCATGACAGGACCAAAAATCTCAGTTTGGATGAGTTCTTTTCCTAAAGGAACATTTTCTAGGATTGTTGGGTTTAAAAAGTTTCCTTTTTCATAGCCAGATACCTCAGTATCCCGACCGTCTAAAAGTACATTTGCGCCCTCATCAACTCCTTTTTGGATTAAGAATTCGATCCTTTTCTTACTTTCAGGCGTAATTACGGGGCCCATATTGGTGTCGCTATCCCAGCCATATCCTGACTTTCTTGATTTAACAACTTCATACAGCGCATCTTTGATGTTTCTCTTTTGATCATTAACGGTAATGATCGTTGAAGCAGCAAGACAGCGTTGTCCTGCACATCCATAAACAGAATCTGCTATGATTTTAGAAGACATTTCCACATCGCAATCGGGTAAAACAATCACAGGGTTTTTTGCTCCCCCTTGCGCCTGAACCCTTTTGCCATTTGCGGTTCCTTTAGAATAAATATATCTAGCTACTGGCGTACTTCCTACAAAACTTATTGCTTTTATTGAAGGATGCTCCAAGATGGCATCTACTGTTTCTTTTCCTCCATGAACCAAGCTAAGGAGTCCGTTTGGAAGATCCAATTCATCAAAAAACTCAAAGAGTTTCATCATCGTTAAGGGTACCTTCTCAGAAGGTTTCACAATCATGGCATTTCCAGTTGCGATCGCATAAGGTAAAAACCAAAATACGATCATACTTGGAAAATTAAATGGTGTGATGCAGGCAGTAACACCAATGGGCTGACGAATCATCATTTCGTCAATTCCAAAAGCAATGTCCTCAATCACATCTCCTTTAATCAACATGGGTGTTCCACAGGCAACCTCGATATTTTCGATGGCACGCTGTATTTCTCCGATCGACTCTCCTTTTGTTTTTCCAGATTCATCGGTAATTATTTTGGCCAATTCCTCCAAATTATTTTCCATGATATTTTTCAGCTTGTAAAGCTGTTGTACTCTTTTCATTACAGGAACTTTCTTCCATTCTAGGTAAGCTCCTTGTGCGCTTGTTGTGGCATCTTGAAGATCTTTTTGAGTTGCGGGTCCATATGGAACAGTCGCTATAACCTCCTGTGTTGCAGGGTTGTGTACATCAACTGTTTCGTTTGATGAGCTCTCTGCCCATGCGCCATTGATGTAATTTTTTAAACGATTCATTTGTTATTTAAGATTAAATTAAGCATTATTTCCCAATAATATATAGATTAGAACAGTGACCAAACTGAGCCCTAGCGCCATTGGTTTTGCATACTTCCATGAAGTAAGATCAACGGCTCCCACATCGGATATTTCATATAGATTTTTTCTTGGGTAGAAGTAGGAGACCAAATACATTATCCCAACATTTAAAACAAATTCGATTCCCCATAAATGAACAAAATGAATGCCATGGCTGTTGTAGCCCCAAGTCAGAAATATATAAAATGAAAGCCCAAAAATCAGCGCAGTTTTTGCGGCAATAGCAGATATTTTTTTCATAAAAAAACCAGCAAGCAACACCGAAGCAATTGGGATGAAAAAGACCCCGTTAAGCTCTTGTAGCAGTTGGTACAAGCCATCTGGAGTATTGGCCATTAAGGGGGCAGCTAGAATGGCAAAAACCGCTAAAATTGCAGAGGTTATTTTACCGATAGAAACCAGTTTTTTATCGCTTACATTTTTCACAATGTGTTTCTTATAAACATCAACACTAAACAAGGTCGCTGCAGAATTTAATACGGAATTAAAAGTACTTAAAACAGCTCCCATAATGACTGCTGCAAAAAAACCGATTAACCAAACTGGCAAAACTTTTTTGACCAATTCTGGATAAACCGAATCTTGTTGATCGTAAAAGGTATCACTAAAGTAATAATAGCATATCACTCCAGGTAAGACAATCACCAATGGGATTAAGATTTTAAATAGACCTGTGATCAAAAGTCCTTTTTGAGCTTCCTTTAAATTCTTAGCCCCTAATGCCCTTTGGATAATTGTTTGATTCATGCCCCAAAAATAAAGTTGGTTGATAATCAGACCCGTAAACAAAACTTCGAAGGGAAGTACTGAGTCACTAGCTCCTATAACATTAAATTTTTCGGGAGCATATTCGTAAACCTTAGTTAATCCATCGAGGATGTTGCTGTCGCCTATGGCATAAAGCGCCAAAACAGGAATTAAAAGTCCGCCCAATAACAATCCAATTCCGTTAATTGTGTCTGAAAAAGCAACTGCCTTTAAGCCGCCAAAGACGGCATAAATTGATCCGAGGATTCCTATGAATAATATCGTGATCCACAAGCCCTGAGACTTCTCAACTCCCAATACGTCGGAGACGCCAAAAAGACTTTCAATGCCCAGCGCACCCGAATAGAGCACGATGGGTAGAAGGGTGATTATAAATGAGGTGATCAAAACGATGGCCACAAAAGTCCTTAGCACTCCATCAAATCTTTTCTCAAGAAATTGAGGGATTGTGGTCAACCCCATTTTTAAGTATTTGGGAATAAAAAACAATGCCGCAATGGCCAAAGCCAATGAAGAAGTCACTTCCCAAGCTATAACAATAAACCCATTGACATAGGAGTTGCCATTCATTCCAATCAAATGTTCGGAAGAAATATTGGTCAACAACATCGATCCTGCAATTACAATTCCAGATAAACTTCTTCCTCCCAAAAAATATCCATCAGAAGAATTTAGATTGGTTTTCTTTAGACTGTACCAGGTGAAAAAAGCAACACCTCCTGTGAAGAGTATAAATGAAACGAGCGTAATAATAAGATCTGAATTCATAATTAAAAATTAGAGATAATACTTTTGTGATTTTTTATTTTCTATATATTTTTTATAGGATTCTGAAACATTTTCTTTCTCAGAGACTTCGGCAACAGGAACATCCCACCAAGTAAATCCTGGAACTCCTTTTTTCCGATCCACATCGATATAGATCAGTGTTGTGTGATCAATTGATTTTGCAGCAACAAGTGCTTTGTTAAACTCCGAAATGTTTTTTGTTTTAATAACATGCGCTCCCATACTTTGCGCATTTAAAACAAAATCAGTAGGTAAGTAATCACCGTCAAGTTGATCAGTTGATTCATTTCTGTATTTGTAATGCGTTCCAAAACCATCGCTTCCCACGGAATTTGATAGACTTCCAATACTTGAATAACCATTATTGTTTAATAAAATAATAGTGATCTTTTGTTTTTCCTGAATCGAAGTCACAATTTCTTGTGCCATCATCAGGTAACTTCCATCTCCAATCATAACATAGATTTCACTCTTTGGAAGTGCCATTTTAGCTCCCAAACCTCCAGCAATTTCATACCCCATGCAAGAGTAGCCATACTCAAGATGAAATCCTTTTGGGCTTTGTGTTCGCCATAATTTATGTAAATCACCAGGCAAACTCCCTGCAGCGCAAACCACCACATCTTCGGGCTTTGAAAACGAATTAACCGCCCCGATGACTTCCCCTTGGAATGCGGGGGTTTCATTTTTCTCGGTATAAATTTTAGACACAAATTGATCCCAGCTCTTGTTAAACGAGATGATTTTATCTGAATAGTTTTCATCAACTTTAAAGGAAGTCAAACGCGCATCTATCACTTCTAAAATTGATTTCGCATCCCCTACCAAAGGGAGCGCACTGTGCTTAAAGGAATCAAATTCTGCGACATTAATATTAATGAATTTCACATTTGGATTTTGGAAAGCAGATTTTGAAATGGTTGTAAAATCAGAATATCTTGTTCCAATACCAATCACCAAATCCGTATCATTTGCAATTTCGATGGCTCCAGGAGTACCCGTGACTCCAGCAGCACCTAAGTTTTGAGGCTCATCATAATTTAAAGATCCTTTGCCAGCAAATGTTTCTACGACAGGAATTCCGGTTCTATTGACAAACGATTTTAGCGTCTTTGTTGCCCCGCTGTAGATTGTGCCTCCCCCCGAAACAATTAATGGTTTTTTACTTTCATTAATCATCGCAATTGCTTTGGAAAGTAGGTTTTGATCGGGCATATTTCTGCTGATATTCCAAACACGTTTTTTAAACAATTGAACAGGAAAATCAAAAGACTCCGCCTGAACGTCTTGAGGGATACACAGGGTAACCGCACCTGTTTCAGCAGGGGAGGTTAGTACCCGCATTATTTCTGGCAAGGCTGTGATAAGTTGCTCTGGACGATTTATTCTGTCCCAATATTTTGAAACGGGTTTAAAGCAATCATTGACAGAAATGTCCTGGGTTAAATTAGATTCCAATTGTTGCAGTACGGGAGCTACTTGTCTTGTTGCAAAAATATCTCCGGGAATTAAAAGTACTGGAATCCTATTGATAGTTGCAGCTGCTGCACCTGTTATCATGTTTGTAGCCCCAGGGCCGATCGAGGTCGTACAAACAAAAGTCTGCAAACGGTTTTTGACTTTGGCATAAGCAGCGGCGGTGTGCACCATCGCTTGTTCGTTTCTGGCGACGTAAAATGGAAAATCAGTATTTTGATGAAGGGCTTGACCAATACCCGCAACATTACCGTGTCCTAAAATTCCAAAACAGCCTGCAAAAAATTTCTGTTGATGACCGTCGCGTTCAACATACTGATTTTTTAAAAACTCAATTGTTGCTTGCCCGACTGTTAATTTTTTTGTTTTCATTTTTAATAGAATTAAAACCCACCATTTTTATTTATAAACTCAAGGGATTGTTCTAGGGTGGGCATGAAATTTGCGCACCCTTTTTGTGTCACTACATGCGCACCACTGGCGTTACCCATTCTGCATGATTTATAAAGATCCCAGTCATTGATTATACCATAGAGAAATCCACTTGCAAAAGCATCCCCAGCCCCTAAAACATTGAGAATTTTAACAGGAAATCCGGGCACTGATGTCATTGACCCTTCATGACTGTGAATACTCGCGCCTTTTTCACCTCTTTTAACGATTAGCGTTTCTACACCAGTCGATAATATTTTTTTAATGGCCAAGTCAATATCTCCCTTAATTTCAGGGGCTGATATTTGTTGGTCCTTTATTTCAACTTGGGAGACATTTTCCATCGTAGCAGCTAGGATTTCCTCTTCCGTCCCAATTGCAATTTTAACCCGAGGTAAAATAGCCCTCATAGTTACTCCAAAAGCTCGATAGTCATGCCATTGATCTGCTCTAAAATCTAGATCTAAAACCACTTCAACATTGTTTTTCAAGGCTATTTCAGTTGCATGAAAAGTTGCACTTCGGGTGGGTTCGACGTTCATAGCGGTACCATTAATTAGCAGCACTTTATAGTCTGAAATATTGGCGCGATCTACGTCGTCAATATCTACCTGACTGTCAGAAGCATTGTCTCTGTAATAAACGAGCGGAAACTTGTCAGGGGGTTCGATTCCAAGAATAACAGCACTTGTTCTCGTTCCCTTTTTAGTTGGAACGTTGGTGATATTGACTCCCTCTTCGGTTAAAAAATTAATTAAAAACTCTCCAACCTTGTCTTCTCCAACTGCGGATAATAAACTGGCGTCGAGTCCCAATCTAGAACAGCCAACTGCGATATTTAGAGGGGAGCCTCCTACAAAAGCATCGAATCCTTCAATTAGATGAAATGGTGCCCCAATATTTTGGGAATAAAGATCAATTGAAGACCTTCCAAAAGTGATTATATCGTGTTTATTATTCCTCATTTATTCTCTTTATTGTTCATTTTTGCAGTTACTAGTGGCAACCTATTGTCTTTTGCACTCCAAGAATCATAAATCCATTCATGATCAGGATCTGTTGTATTGGCTAAACATTGATCAGTTCCAGCTAGAAAATTCAGATAATAACAATGAAAACCATGTTCTGCCACTACAGGGTGAAATCCTTTTGGAATCATCACCACTTCATTGTGATGAGGTCTCACGATTTCATCAAGGGATTTGTCTTTTGTATAAACTTGCTGAATTGCGTAGGCCTCAGGTTTTTGGAACTTATAAAAATAAGTTTCCTCTTGTATGGGTTCTAAAACATTTCCTTTTTCATCCAAAATTCTCTCATCGTGTTTATGTGCTGGAAAAGAACTCCAGTTTCCCGAAGGGGTGTAAACCTCTCTACAAACAATTTTGCTACAACCAAAACCAGGTGGGACAAGATCATTGAATTGTCTTGTGGCATTGTCTCCTCCAAAAATCACAACGGGAGTATCCTCCGGGGTAACAAATTTTGGAGGAAAAGATTCTTCGGATTTACACCAGCCATAGGCGATGTCAAGTTTTTCGCTTGTTGCCGATAGCTTAAACGAAGTGTTGATGGGAAGATAAAGTGTGTGAGCAACGCCGCTAAATACGTCTTTTCTACCATTGACTGTTTCCCAGCTCCCTTTGTCACTTGTCACTTTAAAGTTTCCACTTAATAAAACAATCACCATTTCATTGTCTAGGGTGTTGTGTTCCCAGACTTCGTCATGATTGAACATCCTCGCTTCAAAACTTAAATAATTCCAATTTGCACTTTCAGGAGTTATGCTTTGGTAGATACTTGAACCTTTTTTAGGTTGGACGAGTAGTTGATATTTATTGCTCATTTTTTATTGATTGAATTCAATTGCTTTTCCGGTTGCACCTAACAAATCAAATTTTTGTTGCATAAACTTTACATATTCTTCGATGTAGGTTTTACCGGGGTTTATGGGATCAAAAAGTTCAGGCGAGTCTCTAAAGAATTCTCTGTGAACTCGAGTCCAAAGTAAACGCGTATCTGTTGCAATATTAATCTTACAAATACCATATTTTATCGCTTTAATGATCTCCTCCTGCGAAACACCAGCGGCATTTTGATTGAGTTGACCCCCCGCCTTATTAATTCTCTTTATTTCCACATTATTAACCGACGAACCTCCATGAAGTACGATAGGGAAATTTGGGATGCGTTCTTGTATTTCTTTAAGGATGTCAAATTGAATTCCTTGTCCTCCCGAAAACTTATAGGCTCCATGACTGGTTCCAACTGCTACTGCAATACTATCGCATTTGGTTCGAGCGACAAACTCGGCTACTTCAGAGGGGTTTGTATATTTAGAATCTTTCTCATCAATCGAAATATCATCTTCAACTCCGCTTAATACGCCCAATTCAGCTTCAACAAAAATACCGTTTTTGTGCGCAGCTTTAACCACTTCAGAGGTTCTCTTTATATTATTTTCAAAATCATCATGCGATGCGTCAATCATTACGGACTGGTATTGATTTGATTTTATAGCATCAAATGCATGAGCTTCATTACCATGGTCTAGGTGGACACAATAAACGGCTTTGGGGTAAATTTTCGCTGCGGCATTGATCATCGCGATCATCATTAAAGGACTTGCATAGTTTCTGGCAACTGGAGTAAGTTGAACCAGAAAAGGCGCATTGGCTTTTGCTCCTGCCTTAAACAGTCCCAAAACTTGTTCCATAGTAAAAACATTTACTGCCGGAATTGCATACCTACCGTAGCATTTGTTGAATAAATCTTTAGAAGTAACAGTCATTTTTTTTAACAGTGTCTATTTTAGGCAAATCTATTGTGAAAAAACAACAATTAATTGATTAACAAAAGTGATGAGGAGCTTAACTTTATGCAAACGTTTGCATAAAATATTTTATTAAATCCAATAACTTTTTTGTATTCACTATTCATTTTAAAAATTAAAGAAATTTTGAAGACTCACGAGTTATCAATTCGGTTTTAAAAACCTCATGGCGGAATTCAATTTTTGCATCGACATCCTTCAAGTGATGTAATAAAATTCTTGCAGAAAGCATTCCAATACTGAATACCGGTTGAAGCACCGTAGAGAGAGAAGGGGACACAAATGATGAATGGGGATCATCGTTAAAACCTATGATGGAGAGCTCTTCAGGAATTTTTATATTCATTTTTTTGGCAACATTTATCGCCGCAATTGCAATGTTGTCATTGACTGCAAAAATTGCATCAGGGGGGTTCTTAAGTTTTAAAAGATCTTTAGAGGTCTTAATTCCGCTTTTGGATGTAAAGCCCGATACATGATGAATATATTCTTTTTTAATAGGAATCTTATGCTTTTTTAAAGCATCTAAATACCCTTTTAAACGATGCTTGGAGGTGCTTGAATTATGGGGGCCTCCTAAATGAGCGATTTTTTTACAACCACTTTGGATTAAAAATTCTACTGCTTCAAATGCACCGCTATAATCGTCGACCAGTACCTTATCTGCTTTTACTCCAGGGCAATCTCTATCAAAAATAACGATAGGGATTCCTTTTTTCTGTAATTTTTTTAAATGATCAAAATTTTTCGTTTCGGAAGAGGTGGAGACTAAAACTCCATCAACTTGAAGTTTTTCTAGTTTTTGGATGAGCACGACTTCCTCTTCATAGGATTCGTTAGAAATACAGACCATTAGGTTGAAAGCAGTATTTGATAGCACGTCTTGAATGGAAGTTATGATAGCAGAATAAAAATGACTCGTAATCTGCGGTACAATCACTCCAATCGTATTTGATTTTCTGCGAAGCAAATTGATGGCCATAATATTGGGCTGATAATTCAGCTTTTCAGCCAATGAAATCACATTTTTTTTAGTTTTTTCACTAATTGAAATGTGATTGTTCAGTGCCCTCGAGACTGTTGAGGGGGCAACCTTTAGTTTGTTTGCGATGTCCCTAATGGTGATTCTTCCCATTTACAATATGATTTTTTAATGCTTTAAATTTAGGTAAATAAAAATAAATATTTGGTTGTTCAAAGGACTCGATGTATTTTGCTTTATGAAACGAAAAACAGTAACAACTTAAAATACGACATGAGAAGCTTTTCAATTATTAACAAAACTGTTTTTTTAAACCATAATAGAACCAAGACAATGTATAAGAATATTATTCTAATCCTCAGTGCTTTATGCTTATTGGCGTTTAATCAACTAGCAGGACAGCAAAAAATTCACTCTCATAATGATTATCATCAAAACATTCCTTTTTGGCTGGCCTATGGCTGTGGTCTTGATTCGATTGAAGTAGATGTTTTTCTCAAAAACAATGACTTAATGGTTGCCCATCATGAAAATGAGATCATCGAAAACAGGACTATTGAAAGTCTTTACCTGAATCCGATTCGTAATTTACTTTCATTAAATCTTGACAAACAAGCCCTTCAATTGCTAATTGATATTAAGACAGCTCCCTATGAAACAATCGATCGGCTGGTTCTAATTTTAAAAAAATATCCAGACATTACCAGTAACCCATTAGTTTCAATTGTCATCTCTGGTAGTCAACCCAAAATTGTGGATTATCCTAATTATCCCAATTACATAAAATTTGATTACCAAAAATTAATTAAAATTACCGATCAAAACATTTTAGATAAAGTGGGATTAATAAGTCTTAGTTTAAGGAAGTTTTCAAATTGGAATGGTTTGTCGGATATAAGTTCTGAAGATCAGGAAATAATTAAAGAAGCAATCCAAAAGGCACATTCTTACGGAAAACCTTTTAGGTTTTGGGCGACACCAGATACGGAAAAAGCATGGAAAACTTTTGCGCAATTCGGAGTGGATTACATCAATACTGACAAACCATGTCAAGCTTCAAATTTTTTAAACTCAGCGCTTAAATAAATATTTATAATTAAAGATATTATGGTTTCACGCAACGGAATCCGGTATGCTGAGAGCCTGTGTCTGGGGAGGATTTCATTCTAGAAGCCACCCTGTATCCGGCGCAATAATCATCATTACACAAAAAGGAACCGCCACGAATTACCCGCTGATCGATATAAGGATTGTAAGGGTCATAACTCTCTTCGGGACCTTGAGGGTTCTTGACTTCTCCACTATCTAACTCTTTATAATAGTCAAAATTGTACCAATCTGAACACCATTCCCAGACATTTCCTGCCATGTCATAAAGCCCATATGGATTTGGATCAAACGATTTTACTGGGGCAGAATAAAAAAATAAATCTTTGACGGCATTGTCATAGGGGAAACTGCCTTCCCAGCTATTTGCTTTAACAGCACCTGTCGAAATGTGCTCATCTCCCCATGGGTAGGTTTTGTCTTTCAGGCCGCCTCGGGCAGCCCATTCCCATTCAGCTTCTGTGGGTAATCTTTTTCCAGCCCATTTGGCGTAAGCATTCGCATCGTACCAAGAAACATGAACTACAGGGTGATTCTCCTTTCCTATGATATCACTCCCTTTTCCTTTGGGGTGTCTCCAGTTGGCTTTGGGTTTCCATTCCCACCAGGCGCTATAATTATTTAAGTCTACAGGACCATTTGTCATTTTAAAAACCAAAGAGGAAGCTTGAAGTAATGAATCGTGAGGCTTCGGAGTATCGGGAGGTAATTGCACCTTCATTAATTCCCAATCAACATCTTTTTCTGCAGTTGTTTCATAGCCTGTTGCCTCAACAAAGACAGCAAACTGAGCATTGGTTACCTCTGTTTGATCGATCCAATAACCATTCAGAGTTACTTCGTGAACTGGAGATTCATCAGCTCTGGCTTGAGATCCTTCGCTACCCATTTTAAATTTCCCTCCTGAAATCCAAACCATACCCTCTGGCTTTTCATCTAAAACTGGTTGTGATTTTTTTACGTTAGAGTTACATCCAATCAACAATAGAACTGTTGAAATTAAGAGTGTGTGGAAATATTTTTTTGCCATTTATATTTTATTTTAATCACAAATATGCAAAATTAAAGATTAACATTTACCTTTGTTAAATCTAACTTATGTTTAGAAAAAGCAAGTTTATGGACAGTAAACTGAAAAATACTTTTTTCGCGATTTTGTTGACATCAATTTTGATGTTGCCATACTTGGGATCTTTTTCTCATTTATTTGAAGACCATAAACATAAAACTTGTTCTGATTCAACGACCCACATTCATGCAATTGATTTTGATTGTGATATCTTAGATTATCATTTCACCCCGCAAGTTAATTTCTCTTCAACTGCTTTTAGTTCCTTGGCGCCAAACAATCCGACGCATGCGTTTTCGCATCTTTACCTTAGGTTTATTTCTCAAAAGAGAGAAAAACAGCTGCTCAGGGGCCCGCCTCAAGTTTGATTTTTTACCCGTTATTAAATTTTTTACCCGACTTTTAAGTAAGCCGGAACCTATTTCTAATAATTAAAGTCAAACTTATGTATTTATACAAAACAAAAATATTTACGATACTCTGTCTTGGAATTTTCATTCTATCATGTTCTAAAGACGAACCTGAAGTTATTAATGAAGAAGAACTAATCACGCGCGTTACTTTAACCGTGAATAAAGTGGGAGAGTCCGAGAAACAAGTCTATGCTTGGAATCTCGATGGAGAAAAAGAAACAGATATTATACTAGAAAGCAATGCGATTTATGAAGCAACGATTTCATTTGAAAATGCTTCAAATCCCAATGATATTGAGGACATCACAGCAGAAGTAATTGAAGAAGCCGATGATCATTATGTGTTTTTTGAAAAGGCGAATTTATCAGACCTTACGATTGAATCTTCGACAAGTGACATTAAGGACTCTAAAGGAATTGCTTTAAACATTAAAACCAAATGGTCAACTTCGGCAACTGACTCGGGCACCGTCCGCGTTTATTTAATCCATTTACCAACGACTAAAGCAGGAGATGCTCGCGCTGATTTTGGTGGAGAAACGGATGTTAGTGTTGATTTTTCAATTTCAATTCAATAATTAAATAGCGCTTTCTGAGGATGATTTTTTTAAATAAAAAGTTTTTTTTTAAATCAATAGCCCTACTGTGTTTGTGTTCCCTGAATTTTGTTTTTTCACAAAATTGCAATTCATTTATTACAGGAAATTTGGTTGATCTACACGATAATACGCCTATTATTGGAGCTACCATAAGGATTCAAGGTTTAGAAAAAATCGCAATTTCAAACTCAGAAGGCGCTTTCCTATTGGAAGGACTATGCAAAGGGGATTACACCTTGGAGGCGATCCATCCTTTTTGTGAAATTCAGACACAAGAGGTTTCTTTAAATAATAAAATTGTTGGTTTAAAGCTTTTTTTGGAGCATCATATCGAAGCGTTACAAGAAGTGATATTAAGTGAAAACAGCCAAAAGTCTCTTTCTAAAACAGGGCTAGAATTGAGTTTAAACGCTGATGAAATGGAAAGATACAGCAGTAAAAGTCTTGCAGCTGGACTTGAGCAACTTTCTGGTGTAAGTGTTTTAAACACTGGAAATGTAATCTCAAAACCTATCATTCAAGGAATGTTTGGAAGTAGGGTTGGGATTGTTTACAACGAAATGCGTTTGGAAAATCAGCAATGGGGTGCAGATCATGCTCCAAATGTTGATCTTAACGCGTTTGAAGGTTTGCGACTAATAAAAGGAGCTGCAGTCTTGAAATATGCTGGAGACACTCCTGGCGGTATCGTTGTCTTGGAATCAAAACAGCCAAAAATCACAGACACATTGTATGGTAAAACACTTCTGACAGGCGCTTCTAATGGAAGGGGAGGTAGTCTAGTGTCTTCTTGGGTGAGAAGCTTTAACAGTGGGACTTATCTAAAACTTCAAGGGACAATTAAGAAATATGGTGATTTTTCGGCACCCAATTATAATTTATCCAATACAGGAATAAATGAAAATAATTTTTCTTTTCATTTGGGACAGAATAAGATCCTTCAGAAATGGTTGTTTAGTTATAGTTATTTTAAAAATGAAATCGGGATTTTAAGGGCCTCTCATATTGGTAACGTTGAAGACCTTCTTTTGGCACTTGAGTCTAATAGACCCTTAATAATTAATTCTTTTGGGTATGAAATAAATTCGCCAAAACAAGAAAGTGAACACCACACACTCAGTTTAACTTATTCAAAAAGATTTTTGATTAATAATAAATGGAGCATTAGGTACAATTTTCAGAACAACAATCGAAAAGAATTTGACATAAGAAAAACACAGAATAAAGGTAAGGCAGCCATAGATTTGATGCTTAGGACTCATTCCCTCAACACAGACTTTGAGTGGAAACCATCTTCAAATACTTCCCAATTGTCAGGACTTTTTTTTCAACTTCAAGACAATTTTTCTGATCCAAGAACTGAAGTAAAAAGATTGGTTCCAGACTATTTAAAGTACAAGTACGGCGGTTATGCTACTTTAGATTTTTCACCTTCGAATAATTTTAATTTTGAACTTGGGATCCGGTTGGAACATCAGGACATCGAGGTTCAAAAATACTATAGCGATGAGCTGTGGAAAGAGGAAAATTATCAAGACGATTTTGGGCAATACATCATCCGTGAGGTTTCGAGTCAGAAATTGATTAAACGAAATTTAAAGTTCAATAATATCTCTTTAAATACGGGATTAAAAACAACTTTATTTCCAAAATCTACCGTTTCGGTTAATTATTATTTAACACAAAGAGCTCCTGATATTTCTGAATTATTTAGTGAAGGTTTACACCATTCGCTTGCAACGTTAGAATATGGAAACCCTTATTTAGATAAAGAAACCATTCATAAATTTGCTTTCAATTTTGAGAAGATCATCGGTAAATTTAAATTTTCATTAAGCCCTTATTTTCTAAATGCAAACAATTATATCGTTATAGAGCCTTCTGGCGTAAAGCTTACGGTAAGAGGGGCTTTTCCTTTGTGGAAATATAAAGCGGTAGGGGCACAGATGAAAGGAATTGATTTTGATTTTTCTTATAAAATTTCAAATCATTTGACCTTAAATAATGCAACCTCCTATGTTGAGGCAAAGGATCAAGCTAATGACCGCCCGATAATCAATATCCCTCCATTGAACAGCAGAAGTCAATTGGACATTACTTTTCCAAAATGGAAACATTATCGTTTGAGTATAATTAGCAGACTGGTTTTAAGACAAAATGATTATCCAGACAATAATTTCTCGACATCAATAATCAAAAACGGTCAATTGTCTGATCAATGGGTTGACATCAGCACTCCTCCTAAGGGATACCATGATTTGGGTATAGAAATGGCTTTAGATCGTTTTGCTTTTAAATCCAATAAAATGAGTATATCTTTAGTATTTGAAAACCTGCTGAACACTTCTTATCGGAACTACCTGAATCGCATGCAATTTTACGGTGATGAGTTAGGAAGGAACATTCAGTTACAAATAAAACTTTATCACTAGCGAATGAATTTATTTAAAATCTGTCTATTAACTTTTAGCGCTCTTTTTTTTCCAACACAGCAACTCATTGCTCAAGATTATTCTGAAGACAACCAAGAAGCTGCTGAGGAGGAATACGAAATATGGGAACCTCTCAGTGACCCAACCGCTTATGGCCAAAGGATATTTGTTGAAGAACTGCTAGATATTGCAGGATATGTTCCCGAAGGCATCCAGATTTATCAAACACTTCCTAACAAAGCAAGGGTGTTTAGGGTTAAATTGGACAGCGTAACTGGGGGATTTGTTTTTGTTCGCTGGGACAAGGTTAAAAAAGAAAACTACATTGCCAATAAGCTCATCGATCCCGGTGTATATTACAATCTAAATGCTGCAAAAGAAATCATGCGTAAGCAAACTCAAAAAGCTTATTTTGAAGTTAAAGATGTATTGCCTCAGGCCCCAGATCAAGAACAGATCAGTGAAGAGAGTCTGGAGGGTTTGAGAGAAGATTTTGACTTGAAGAACGAGGAGAAAAAATTGATCGAAACTCAAGCGTCCGAAAAAAAGCAATCAAGAAAAGACAGAAAGGCAAGCAGGAAAGAAAAGAAAGAATAATTCTTTTTAAGTAATGGTAACGGTTAATGTTTCTCCCGCTATCGATGCTGTATAGCAAGTCAAACTACTTGAACAATTGTCATCAAATGATTTGCCGTGTTGAGAACACGAAAACTTACCATTGCCATGTGACCACTTGTTTTGAGTTCCTTGATGCGGGCAGACATTGCTAAAAGCTCTTATCTCCGTCTCACTAATTCTCAATAACAATAAGTCCTCATCAAGGTAATTTACCCAACCCCCGATGTCCGAAAGATCAGAAAAATTGGAACTGCTTAAATCAATAGTTACTGTTGTAGAAGTTTCACCATCTGTTGAAGAATTGTCATCAACTGGGGGGGATGATTCATCATCTCCTGAACTACAGGCTTCTAAAACTGAAATTCCAAACATTGATAAAACAACAGGAGCGCAGGCTGTTTTCAAAAAATCACGTCTTTTATTTTCCATAAGATCATATTTATTTTATCAAATATAGTTAGTTTAATGAAGTCTAGTTTAATTTTTTTTATAAAAAATTAAACAAAATAAAGATTTAAAACTTTCAAAATGATTAATTTAGCAAGAAAAATGCGTTATTTTTTATTCATTATATTGCTGTTGAATTCCGTTTTATCGGTTGCCCAAAACTCAGGAAAATTAACTGGAAAAATTTTAGACAAGCAAACCCAACTCCCTCTTGAAGGTGCAATAATTATTTTGGAAGACACTGCAATGGGAATCGCAACAGATGTTGATGGATATTTTAGTTTAGAAGATGTTCCCACAAAATCCTATAATGTTACGGTGAGCTATTTGGGTTATCAGACGCAAACCATCTATAATGTAATTGTTAAAACATTTGGAACGCCTTCGCTCCAAGTATTGTTGGAAGAATCCTCAAATGAGTTGGACGAGGTTGTTGTATTTCAAAGTCCTTTTAGAACCAACATCGAAACACCTCTTTCTACGCAAACCTTTTCTGCAGTGGAGATTGAAACCTATCCTGGGGGAAACAATGACATCACCAAAGTGATTCAAAGTATGCCCGGAATTTCACCGTCAATAGGTGGTTTTAGGAATGACATCATTATTCGTGGAGGTGCTCCAAACGAATCGGTTTATTATTTAGATGGTATCGAAATCCCAAACATAAATCACTTCAGTACGCAAGGAAGTAGTGGTGGTCCGGTTGGGCTACTCAACGTTTCCTTTGTTAGAGAAGTTTCGCTTTCAAGCTCAGCCTTTGGAGCGGAATATGACAACCCTTTGTCGGGGGTACTATCCTTTGAACAAAGAGAAGGGAATGCCGAACACTTCGGCGGAAACTTTAGATTTGGCGCTAGCGAAGCCGCATTAACTCTTGAAGGCCCTTTGTTCCGAAAAGACAAAAGTAAACCTTCTCCAACAACACTATTGTTCTCTTTGAGAAGGAGTTATCTTCAGTTTCTTTTCGAGTTAATTGGACTCCCCATCCGACCAGATTATTGGGATTTTCAGTGGAAATTAAATCATGAAGTTGATGCTTATAACACCCTCACTTTTTTAGGAATTGGATCTATCGATGATTTCTCGGTTAAATCACCCGATGATTTTGATGCAGAACAACAGGCTTCCATTGAACAAGTACCAATCATTGAGCAACAAACCAGAACAATGGGTGTTTCGTGGAAAAGGAAATTTAAAAACGGAAAAGGCTCCATGACCACTGCAATCAGTTCTAATCGATTGCAAAATATTTTCTCACGGTATGAAGACAACGCGCAAAAGACAGATTTACTGTTTCAAAATGACTCTTATGAGCAAGAAACAAAACTTCGTTTTCAAACTCTTCATTACTTAACTGATTGGAAAATAGCAGGAGGTTTCAATGTTCAGCAGTCAGATTATGGGAATAACACGAAAAGTATTTTGTATAATTTAGAATACGAAACTGCAATTAATTTCATGAAATATGGATTTTTTGGAAAGGCGGAACGAACTTTTGCCAACAATCGATTGGGAGTTTCTTTTGGTTTAAGAGCTGATATGGATACCTTTTCCGAAGGTTCGTCTATGATGGATAATCTTTCGCCTAGGCTTTCTTTTTCTTATAATTTAACGGCGGACCAGCAATGGAAATTAAATGCCTCTGTTGGGAGATACTTTAAAATGCCCACCTATACCATGCTTGGATTTCAAGATTCTAATGGTGTATTTATCAATAAAAACTCCAAATACACGCGAAGTGATCACTTCGTAACGGGTTTAGAATTTGCGCCAGGCAAAGCCTCGAGGATTACCCTTGAAGGTTTTTATAAAAAATATGATCAATACCCTGTTTCTGTTACCGATGGAGTTTCATTGGCCAACAAAGGGGCTGGTTTCGAGGTTTTCGGAAATGAAGAAATTACAACCGACGGTAAAGGCAAAACTTACGGATTTGAAGCGTTGTACCAACAAAAGCTAAGTAAGAAATTTTATGGTGTTTTTGCCTATACTTTTTTTTACAGCCAATTTACAGGCGTTTCAGGAAATTATCTTCCCTCAGTTTGGGACAGTCGCCACTTAATTTCCTTTTCAGGAGGCTATAAGTTGAAGCGAAATTGGGAAGTGAGTGCAAGGTTCAGATTCGCTGGAGAAACGCCTTATGTTCCAACAGATCAGAGTGCGACTTTAGCATCTTATCCTGAAATTATTTTGGATTATCAAAGTTTGGGAGATGTTAAACTTGATCCTTTTGCTGAAGCAGACATAAGGTTTGATAAAAAGTGGAACTTCAAAGCCTATTCTTTAAACTTCTATTTTGAAGTTCAAAACTTTCTCGCCAATGCCAATCCCCGTCCAGATGAGTACGGTCTCAATAGAGATGAAAAAGGAGAGTTGGTAAGTCCTAAATCCTTGGTTAAAGTCAATACAGATGGAGGCAACGCAATTCCCATTCCTTCTTTTGGGTTTGTTATAGATTTTTAGCAAAAAAGAGACCAAGGTTTATTTAAAAATATCCAACAAGCCATCGGGAAGTTCAAGGTGAATTTCCTTGGATTTTCGATCTAGATTTTTTATAAAACTATCATGTACAGGAATTAAAATCTCTATACCGTTAGAGTCAATAACAAAAAGGGCTTGAGGTCCAGAATCATTTACATTTTTGATTCTTCCAATTTCTTGTTTTTCCTGATCAAATGCCATGAAATCATTGACTTCATGAAAATAGAATTGATTTCCTTCCAAAGGTGGGAGCATTGTAAGTGGGAGGTAGAGGTCTTTTTTGATTAAAAAATCCGCATCTGTTTCAGAGGCTATCCCTTCAAATTTCAATCTTAACAAAGAACTCTTGTGGAGTTGATTGTTAAGAATAAAATGAGGAACCAATCCGTGAGGTGTTTCCACAAAGATTGATTCCAAATTAGTATATATTTCAGGGTTGTCACTATCAACTTTGGCAAGGATTTCACCCTTGAAACTGTACTTGCCAACAATAGTACCTAAAAAGAAGCATTCTTCTTTTAGCATGATTTTTTGGAGAAAGAAATATTATTCTTTGTCTTTAGCTTCAGCGCTGTCTTCTTTTGCTGGAGCTTCTTTGGCAGCTTCAGCTACTACTTCTGTGGCAGGCGCTTCTTCTACAGCAGGCGCTTCTTCTACAGCAGGTGCTTCTTCTACAGCAGGTGCTTCTTCTACAGCAGGTGCTTCGGCAGCAGCTTTTTCAGCTTCAGCGGCTTTAGTTGCTTCCAATTCAGCAGCGGCAGCTTCTTCAACGGCAGCATCTGCAG
>Ga0129324_10000207_pt1 | contig 42154 bp, 44 predicted proteins | sample CPBDNA_7_FD_96879 | JGI IMG/M metagenome (GOLD analysis project Ga0129324, IMG submission 96879) | Freshwater to marine salinity gradient microbial communities from Chesapeake Bay, USA - CPBay_Spr_15_0.2_DNA | ecosystem: Environmental > Aquatic > Marine > Coastal | place: USA: Chesapeake Bay...
TCTAGTATGAGTTCTAGTAAGAGTCCTCGCAAGAGTCCTTGTAAATACGGACGTAAGAAGTCTGGTCGTAAGGGTTGTAAGAGCAAACCCGGTCCTAAGCGCCGATCTCCTCGCAAGAGTCCTTGTAAATACGGACGTAAGAAGTCTGGTCGTAAGGGTTGTAAGAGCAAACCCGGTCCTAAGCGCCGATCTCCCCGTAAAGAGTCCCCGTAAAGAGTCCCCGTAAGAGTTCTAGTATGAGTTATAGTAAGAGTTATAGTAAGAGAAAACCCGGTCCTAAGCGCCGTAGTAGCAAGTAAGTAAAAAATGTTTATAATTTTTTTTAATGGAAAACTCCATTAAAAAAAACATACCTATAATAAAATGGCAAACATAATTTATAATTATCCTAAATCATCATGTATGTGTGAAGGTTGTACACACGAATGCACAGTTCAGAAAAACGGAATTCTAACAAATCTTGCAATTCAAAATTGCGAAGTACCAGAGTGTCTTGAACTGTCAAATAATTACGTTTTCAAAAGTAAGATTGAACCAACTAATGAATCTGGTTGGATTGTTATTAACCCACTTAACGAAATGAAAGATCTTGATACTTCATTTACTCAATACGCTTGCTCTGGAAGTAATAATTGTGGAGAAGTTTGGTATGGAACTGACCCACGACTTAAGTCTGTTGCTCGCGGTGGTTCTATTATTCCCCTTGACAGACCTCCTATAACATATAATATTGATACAAGCACTGTTAATACAGATGAGAGACTAAAGAACTATGGAAAAAACTACAAATCTTATGCTGATATAAATGCTGGTCAAATAACTTATTACATTGATAAGTCTAGACAGGATGCATTCTACTCTCCCGAATTTACAACAAGTGCTAGAACTGTTGGATACGTTTACAAAGATCCAATGGGAGGAATAAAACCTCACTACGAACGCATACCATTGACATGTGACAACCCTTTAGAAACAAAACATTCTAAATTCAAAGGAGGATTATCTTGGATTCAAGACAGTGAAGAGCATCGCCAAGATATTATTTCAAAACAAATGCATCGCATTAACTCTCAAAGATGGGATCCAAGGTGGACGTAAATTTCTTCTAATACATAATATGTATTAGAAATATGATATAACATAGATTTGTATTTGTAATCTTTTTTACAATTAAATTTATCTTCTTGCCATACAAGATCCTATAGATCCACCTTTCTGAATAGGCATCATTCTCTGTTGCCAAGAATTAGCCCTCTGCTTTCTGGTTAGACGATTCATTAGTTCTGTACGTTGTTTGATAGTGTTTCTTGTAAATGAATCGTTAGCAAGAGCCCTTATGTTAGAATGATATTGATTTCCATTTTCCCCTCCTTCTGGAATAGGTCCATAACTATCAGCATACCTTTCAAAGTCAATATTGCTTCTAGAAATATAGTTAGGCATCCTTATGGCATTAATATCATCATAATAGAATTTAGTCTGTCCCAACTGTTTATCACTGTAAGAACGATAAGAAGTACCGTATCCGCTGTGGCGAGGGTCGTATACAGTAGATTCATTCACAGCATTGATAACATCGTAATTAGGACCTATAGGAGTTGCATCCATAATTCTTGGATCGTTCTCAGTGTACATAATTCCAGTAGAATCTGATTCACATGATAAAGGTTGAAACTGTTGTTGAAACGAAATACCGATATTTGAGTTGATAGGCTCATTTATTTGGTTTCTTGAGTAAATTCCTGGTTCAATAGTCTGAGTAAATAAATTTTTATTATAATCGCTGAATCGCGGTTGCTGTTGACAGTTTCCAGAAGGAAAATTTGAAGGTAAGTTAGAATTTACTAATTGCTTTGGGTTATATCCACAAGAAGTGTTTATTTGTCCTTGTTCTTCTGTTTTTATTTCGTAAGGAAATGTAAAATTTTCTTGAGCATTTTCTTGAGCATTTTCTTGAGCATTTTCTTCTTGCTTCTCATTGGAAGGGTATTTTACATTGTTATAAACAGAACCACGTCTTGAGTCTTGTACTAGTATTTTATTTTGCATATTTCCACAGCAAGTGGAAACTTGGTATCCAGATTGAAACGCATCTTGTTGAGTTTCTTCATTAATAGCTGAATGCACTACTAAATTATTCGCCTTCCAGAAATCTAAATCTGCTAGAGGAGCAGCGATTACAGGATTAATAAGTGTTTTTGGGTTAGGAGGACCAGATGAGTTATATAAAGTCTGGTCAATTGGTTTTTCATCATCGCAAAACCTACAATGTGTCGGATTGTCAAATACTAGATTCGTGGTATTAACAGGTCTTCCTTCTCTTCTAGACGGTCTTTCAATTAATCTAATAGTATCTTGTGAAGTATAATGCTCTATATTAAATTTTTCCATTTTCTTCCTTTGTATATAATAATATAAAATTATAAATAACAATAAACAAAATATTAAATAGTACAATTTAGGTTTAAATTTAAATATATATAGAAATAAAAAAAGTATAACTATGAATATTGACAAAAGGTTTATTTGGAATTCTACAGAATATTTTTTATTAAGATATGAATTAAAGAGGTAATATATTTGATCTGTCCATATTATATCGGATATCATCTTATTTATTTACTGAATGATTAAAATTGATTAAATTAACTAAAAAATTGTCAACCAATACGGGTTGAAGAGAATCTAGATATATTACTTAGATTTGAAATAGTACAAAATAATTATTAACAAAGATAGTAATAAAAATAGAGTACTTGATTTAAACCCTAATAATATTAGGGCTATATAAACTACAAATACTAACCTTATTATAGAGTTCAATTGTGTTTCTAAGTTCATATCTTCAAGAGGTGTTATATTGGTACTACAAAATAGATCTGGTATATTCTCTATCCATCTTTATATTTAAAATTGAAATTATAATTTCAATTTGTAATCATAATAAAAATGAGTAAAAGTTTAAGAAAAAGTAGTAAATATGTTTTCACTTTGAAAAATGTAAATACTGAAAAAGTAGATAATATGTATGGGATTGCTCTAATTTCAAACATCTCATCAACAGACATTCCAGAAGATAACATTACACGTTTATCCGAATTAAACTCTGATAACTGTGTTTCAGAGACAATATCTTTCCTTGACGAAACGAAAAAGGCTCACCAATGCATAGTTTCTATGATTGACTTTAGTTCCTCAACAGAAACTCTACTGCTTAGACACAACTGTTATTGGTGTAGACACCCTTTCAATACAAGATCTATTGGATGTCCGATAAACTATATTTCAAGCAAAGCTGTGAAAAGTTATTACTCACAAATTAGCAAAGATATGTATAGTATCAAGGAAGATATTACGATATCCAGACGAAAATCTATTGATGACCCTCGTATATCTGTAAATATAAAAGAATACTATGAAACAGATGGAATATTCTGCTCCTTCAACTGCTGTAAAGCTTTCATCAATGACAACAAACACAAAAAAATGTACAACCAATCTTTAACTCTTCTCATGCGGATGTACAACGAGATGTTCGGAGTTACCATACATGTAATAGACTCAGCTCCTCACTGGCGTGTTCTTAAAGAATATGGAGGAAATCTATCTATTATAGAATTTAGAAACTCCTTCAGCAAAGCAGATTACGAAGAACACGGTATCATTATAAATACTCCTTCATACAGATCTATAGGATTTTTGTATGAAGAGAAGATAAAATTTTAACTTAAATATAGTTGATTATAATACTTTATAAAGTATTATAACTTATTTTAGTAGTTGAGATTAAACTGCATTGGTGTAGGTCTCTTGTGTCTAATTTTAATAGGAGGATGAGACCTTAAATGATTGGAGTTGAAGTCTCCAAGGACTGTAGTCCATATACTTAATTTAGAATTACATTCTTCCATTCCCAAGTTGTTTTTAACATCAGACGTTATAATTTGAATACTCTGATCAATCATATTTTGAACATAACTTTCTGAACTACCTATTTCTGAACTAGGAATGTTATATCGAGCATATATACCGCTCGTTTCAGGTCTAAAAGTGTTGTATACTGAATCCATAACATTTGATATTATATGATCTGGGACAATGATAGGTCTGTTTTCCGGATCAATTCCATGTAATAATTCAGTTACTTTACGAGAGACTATATTAAGTGTATCTTTACTATAATAATCACTTATACAAGAATTGTCTTCTTGCCATCCAACATGTCTCATATAAGAAGAATCTCGAATGCTATTATCAATTTCTATACCAAATTCCATTGTTTATTTATAATAAATAGTATTTATATAAATTGATTTCTTTCAAAATCTTACAACATCTACTTAGTTTCTATATTATTTGCTTATTTAAAAAACAAATAATATATCGTAAAATGGATCAACAACTTTGTGTACTATTATATAGTAAATACTCACAACAATCCAAGAGATATATGGATATGCTTAAAAATTCACCGATAGATTTTATATCTGTAGTTAATCTTAAGTCAATATGTATTGATAATGAATCTGTAAGACAGACAATTCTTAATTCTCAACAGATAGGTATTATATCTGTACCTTGTATTTTAATAGTCTACAAAGACGGAGGTGTAGAAAAATATGAAGGAGGAACTGCATTCAAGTGGGCTGAGGAATTAACAAGAAGTCTTTCTCCTCCTCCTCCTCCTCCTATACAAAGACCCATTATTCTTCCTTCTTCTCATCCTATACAAAAACGTAAATTAAAAAGAAAACCTAATACTGATAAAGAATTTCAACAATCAACATCAATAGAAGATTTGGAAAGTGAAGAAGAAAGTGAAGAAGAAAATGAAGAAGAAAGCGATGAAGAAGAAACTATGGAAAATTTTAAACCACCCGCAGCCATTCGATCTGGAGTAGGAAATTACGATGCTCAAGGCGAGTTTGGAACATTAGAAGAGCCTAATAGAAAAGTATCAAGAGGAATAAAAAGTTCTACGGACTCTGCAACTGGGGGTGGAAAGGGAAATCTAATGGCTACAGCAATGGCTATGCAAAAAGTAAGAGAGCAAAATGAACCAAAGAGACCTCCCGGTGCTCCTCCCCAGAGATAGAAAAGTATTTATATTAATTAAAAACATATTAATTAATATAAATGACAATATTTGATAGAAGTAAACCAGCAATTTTGCTAGATTTAGATCAAACTCTTATAAGTGCAGAAGCATACGAAGAAATAGACTTAACTGACAGAAAAATTAAAAGGAAAGCCAGACTATTTAACTTTGAAGATATGGACGGATACTACATTATCTTCGAAAGACCACACCTTCAGGAATTTCTTGATTATCTTTTCTCTAATTTTAATGTATCAATTTGGACTGCAGCAAGCAAAGACTACGCATTATTTATAATTGATAAATTTATTATTGCAAATAAACCTGACAGAAAACTAGACTTTATATTCTTTTCTTACCACTGTGATATATCAAAAAGACACAAAGATGGAAGTAAGGATATTAGTATGTTATGGGATGTTTTCAAACTCGATGGATACAATAAAAACAATACTTTCATTCTTGACGATTACGATGAAGTATATGAAACTCAACCAGATAGATGTATCATTTCTCCTCCATTCGAATTCCAAAAAAGAGGAAGTGAATATGATGAATTTCTATTAGAACTTCCAGAAAAATTAGAAAGAATCAAAATAAGAATGAATAAAGGTAAGAAACATCCTTTAAAGGATATTAATAGTTTTGATGCTTAATCCCCATATACGAAGTGTTTTAGTTGTAAGTTGAAGTATTTGTCTTGCTTTTTGACTTGTAATGTATTCATCATTCATGTAATATAATTTTAAGAGTATTTGGTTCAGTGGATATATCTAATTTTAAAATTGAATTTACAAATTATTTTTTCTAACACAAGTAGTTATGGACAGTCTAAAAAAAAATAATAATTTTAATATCAGATATAATATATATGTAGACTACAGAAAAAATTTTTTTTACAGGTTATCTGGAAATCCAAATGCGATCCCTCTTCTCGAACATAATCAGCACATAATAAATTGGAAAGAACTATCACTTAATCCAAATGCGATCAATCTTCTAGAACAGAACCAAGATAAAATAAGTTGGTTGGGACTATCTACTAATCCAAATGCGATCCATCTTCTAGAACAGAACCAAGATAAAATAAGTTGGAGAGTATTATCAGGTAATCCAAATGCGATCCATCTTCTAGAACAGAACCAAGATAAAATATATTGGGGAGGACTATCAGCTAATCCAAATGCGATTAATCTTCTAGAGCAAAACAAATATAACATAATTTGGAGAGTATTATCAGGTAATCCAAATGCGATCCATCTTCTAGAACAGAACCAAGATAAAATAGATTGGAGAGTATTATCAGGTAATCCAAATGCGATCCATCTTCTAGAACAGAACCAAGATAAAATAAGTTGGTCGAGATTATCACTTAATCCAAATGCGATCCATCTTCTAGAACAGAACCAAGATAAAATAGATTGGGGAATACTATCAGCTAATCCAAATGCGATCCATCTTCTAGAACAGAACCAAGATAAAATATATTGGGGAATACTATCAGGTAATCCAAATGCGATCCATCTTCTAGAACAGAACCAAGATAAAATAGATTTGGAAAGATTATCAGGTAATCCAAATGCGATCAATCTTATCTTGAAAATTTTTTTTTACAGGTTATCTGGAAATCCAAATGCGATCCCTCTTCTCGAACATAATCAGCACATAATAAATTGGAAAGAACTATCTACTAATCCAAATGCGATCCATCTTCTAGAACAGAACCAAGATAAAATACATTGGGAATGGTTATCTGCTAATCCAAACGCGATTAATCTTCTAGAGCAGAAACAAGATAAAATAAATTGGAAAGAACTATCAGGTAATCCAAATGCGATCCATCTTCTAGAACAGAACCAAGATAAAATAGATTGGAGAGTATTATCACTTAATCCAAATGCGATCAATCTTCTAGAACAGAAACAAGATAAAATAAATTGGAGAGTATTATCAGGTAATCCAAATGCGATTAATCTTCTAGAACAGAACCAAGATAAAATAGATTGGGGAGTATTATCAGGTAATCCAAATGCGATCCATCTTCTAGAAGCAAACCAAGATAAAATAAGTCGGTGGAGATTATCTACTAATCCAAATGCTATACATCTTCTAGAACAAAACCAAGATAAAATAGATTGGAGAGTATTATCAGCTAATCCAAATGTTATACATCTTCTAGAACAAAACCAAGATAAAATAGATTGGAGAGTATTATCACTTAATCCAAATGCGATCAATCTTCTAGAACAAAACCAAGATAAAATAGATTGGTGGGAGCTATCACGTAATCCAAATGCGATCCATCTTCTAGAACAGAACCAAGATAAAATAGATTGGATAGAACTATCATATAATCCAAATGCGATCCATCTTATTAAGAATAAATTTTTTAATTATGATTACGAGTTTATGGAACAAGTTTGCAATATATATAAAGAAGAGTTAATTGCTTATGTTTTTCATCCTTGTCGTTTGTTTAAAAATGTAACAGAAGAAACTGATCTTGGAGATATATTTAATCAATGGGACTAGTTCTTAGTGTAATTATTTAGGTTGTTTAAATTCTTATTTAAAATTAATGTAGATTTTGTCCTACTTTTTCTGCTAGCATGGAAAATTACCCAAATGGATTGCTATTGCTATCTTTTTTGTTTTAATAAAGAAACAATACGACCTAATATATGATTTTAAACAATTAATTGTTTAAAATGTATACATACTCAACATCAGTTGGGTTTTTAAATATTCTCTGAGTCAAAATATCCCTTAAATTTTCATCCAACCAATCTACACATTGATCTTCGATACCTTCTATATTTATCTTTATTTCAACCTTATCATACTTCTTTGATTCTACCTTAGACCTTGTCGCTATAAACACAGCATTTGATATCTCTTCAATGCTGTAAGTTCTTACAGAGGTAAAATAATTATTTATGTAAATTAATTTTTCATGTAATCTAATTTTAAGAGTATTTGGTTCAGTGGATATATCTAATTTTTTCAAGAGAGAAGGAACATACACAAATTTTTTCATTCTCTCTTGAAAATTCCTAATACAATCTCTCTGTTCTGAAATAACAGTTTTTAATTCGCTTTTCTCTTTAGAACAATAGTGAAAAATATTATACGTCTCAAAACAAAACCAACATAATTTAGTGCTTTCAGGGCAAAATTCTTTCATTCGTTTATATTCTATTATTCTACTATACTCGGTTTGTGTTTTATTCGCGTGGCAAGTAGGGCACATCGCCATAAGATTGTCTTCTTCATCACTATTAGATATAGAATGAGGAACGATATGATCAATCTGATAAGAAGGAGGAAGAATTTTCTTACAAAAACCACACTTCCACTGCTGATTACTTGCTATAATCTTTTTTGTTACTTCAGAAAGTTTCCTCCTTTGTTTCATTCTTTATATATATAAAAATATATCTTTAACTCTAATTAGAGTTAGATAATGAAACAACTATTATAAGCAAGAGAATAATAAAAATGAAATTGTGAAAGAAAATATTGTTTAAACTAAACTTATCTAAAAATGTTAACGAATTTTGATCTCTTTGAGGAAGCGCTAAATGAATACGAAAGGGTTGTATCTTGTAAAGAAGATGTAACAGATGTGAAAGAAAATGAATGTTTACATGTAAACATTAGTAATGCTCATGGAGCAGTATCTTGTATGGATTGTGGAAAAGAATTAGAAAAAACCGTTTTTCAAGAGAAAGAATGGAGATACTATGGTAACGCCGATACAAGAAGAGGCTCCGATCCAACAAGAGTACAAATACGTAAATGTGAAGAAAGAAATATTTTTAAAGATGTTGAAAGTATGAATTTTAGCGATAAAATTGTATCTTTGGCTAACCAGATATATATTCAAGTAACTAAGGGTCAGATTTTTAGAGGTAACTCAAGAAAATCAATAATCTTTGCTTGTATCTTTCATGCATATAAGTTATCAGGTCATCCACAAACTCACGAGCGTTTAATAAAAATATTTGATCTTAATAGAAAAATTGGTTTGAAAGGTCTAAAACATGTTAATCTAAATGCTCCAAAAGACTCTGCAATTCACACCACTTATATAACTCCTGTGAACCTTGTGGAAGACCTAATGAATAAGTTTAGTGCGTCAGAAGGACAGAAGGAAGAGGTAGTTATTCTCTACAATAAAATCAGAAACAAATCTTCTAAACTAAATAGGTCCCGTCCGCAATCAGTTTCTTCCGGTTTGGTATACTACTGGATCTGTTCAAAATGTATAGACATTTCGTTGAAAGAGTTCGCGAAGAAAGCTGACCTATCTGACCTCACTATAAGCAAGATCGCAAAAGAAATATCAGACGTATTAAAAACACCTGAAGTTATATTGAGGTAAATTAATTTAATAAAATTATATTTTCATAGCAGACATAGCGATATTGGGATTGTTAGAACAAGAGCAAGGTTGTCCATAATATGGGGAAAGTCCTTGTAATGGATACAGCTCTTGTTTGTTGCAATAACCGTATTTAGCGAGGTCGTTGCATTGTCCTCCGAATTCTTGAATTGGGAGACCTTGTTTTTGTCTTAATTTAGAATCATTACTGAGGAATCCGGTGTTGAATAGTTTTGAAGCCATTATATAATTGTTTACACTCATTTATTTTACTCTAACATTATAATTTCAATTTAAAATGAATACATATTTAAATAAATTAAAATGTTTAATGGAATTCATGGAGAACTTATTGACACTGATTACGATCCAAGTTTAGATTTTATGTACAGGGCTTTTACAACCTATTTTAACAACCCCGTATTAACAAAGATCAAGAATGTAACTACATTCAGTGTATATATGACAAAGACTTATTGCCTTCTTAACAAAGAGTGTAGATATATTGTGGTATTCGTACCAGACGACGGTATGAGAATCGGAAACAGAGATACTCTTGGTAATATGCGATGGATATCTATACAAACACGTACCTTAGAAGACAAACACAAACTCGATCCACACGGATATACAGCAGCAGCAGAAGGACCTCTTATGGCATCCATAATTAGGACTAAAAATACTGACGAAGCAAGTACATATTCTTGTGAACAATTTCCAATTACAATAACACTTCTTAATGTTAAAAAGGTAGCAAATTCTTATCAAGATAAGGGAACTATTGTGGCTGCTCTTGAAACATGGGAGACTATTGTTGTTTTGAATCAAGGCTAGAACTGTTAAGATTATGTATACCTAACAATATTCTTATAATAGATTTAAAAGATACATGCTTAAATAAAATGTCACAATCTGTTTTAGAAAATCAATATGTAGAGCCAACAAGGCCATATTCTTTGAATGAACTAGCATATAACCGAGAGCGTATGTTTAAGAGTTTAAGAATAGGAAAGACGAAGGCTCAACATAATAAATGTGGTCATTTCTATCTTGTAAAAGAAAATGGACGCAAGGAAAAGGAGATTATTGAGAGCGGTTCTTTAGATACTGGGTTTTGCTCTGTATGTTGGAAAGTAGGTAAGACCCCTAATTATATTAAGTCGAGATGTCTAGACCTAATTGATACATACAGTAGAGTGTTCTTCGTAGAACCGAAGTATCTAACCTACGATCTTGTGGACTTAGAATCATTATATTATAAATGGCTCTACGAGAATGTAAATAAATCTGCGAAAATGTAAATATAATTCTAACACATAATAAAGTGTTAGAATTAACATAAATTACTTTTAAATAAGGTCTTTAAATGCTTTCTTGTAAGTATAAACTCTTGCAATACCTAAAAAAGGAATTAAACACAATCTTGTTTCGTGATCTGGAAATATTGAAGTGATATACAACCCGGTTATCATTCCTATGCTTGACCCGATTGTATTTACAATACTTATTTTTGCATATATTTCCCCAATATTATCATCTATAGCAAGTATTTGAATACAACGAGCATTTACAGCACCAAATCCAGTAAAAGAAATGTTTGACGCAATGTTAGATATTCCTGCGATGTATAAAAAGTAAGAAGGAAACATAGGAGTTATACAGTTTGCCATATAAGAAGATTGTTGAATAATGTTTGAATACAATAAGAATTTTTTAGGATCTTTATCTGCCTTTTGACTTATTTTAGACATATACCAAAGACCTCCAACCTGACCTATAATATCTTTTCCAACATAGTTAACAGTTCTTATAAGTTCTGTATTATCTAATGAAACAGCAGATAAAATACTATGAGTTGAAAGAACACTTTCGGCTGATACGATCACATTTGTAAGAAAAGACCAACCAATATAATTTACATAACTAATATGAATTTTTCCAGAAGGATATAATAATTTCTTAATGTAATTCATTTTATTATTTTTATTTGAAGTTTTTTATAATTCAATTTTAAAAACATATGTTTTTAAAATATAAATGAGAGAAATATATAGTTCTTCTACAAAGACTTTCGTTATCGATCATCCAAATGATGAAGATAAATATCTCGTTCATGGTTGTCTTGAAGGTCCAGAAGCAGGTGTTTATTATAGAGGAGTAGGAAAGATATTTGAAGATTGCAAAACTGATGTGTATCTTCCTGATTATTTGTTTAATCTTGCTTATGATTTTACAGTTCAAATAACACCTATAGGTCTTCCTATTAGAACTCTTGTAACATCTAAAGTAGATGGAAAATTCACAGTATATGGAGATCCTGGAGAATTTTTTTGGACTGTATTTGGGAAAAGAGAAAATATTGAAATTGAGCCAAATAAAAGTAATACATTTGTTAACGGATCTGGACCTTACAGATGGATATAAAATACATTTTCATTTTATTATTAATAATTTTATTAATAAATTTATTAATAAATTTATTAATAATAAAATGAATTTAAATTACATATTTATGGTATTTATTGGAATTATTGGATTTGTTCTATCATACTCCAGTTGGGGTGTAGAAAATCAAATAAAAAATAAAACTTGTACTTCTTCAAAACTTAAGAACTCCAATAGACTCACTGGAGTTATTGGAGTTACTTGTATTGTAGCTTATGTTTCATACTTCGTATGTATAATGAAATGCGGTTGTGATAAGGTTAATTTATTTACAGACAGTGGATTATATGTTTACGGATATCTATCATTTATATTAGCGATAGGAATAACTATTATTGTTTTAGGATCTATTATCCATGCAGAGTCAAAAGGAGATTGTAAAGAAGCTTTAAAACATGCAAGAGAAATTTGGGGTACTGGAATAGTATTAGTAGTACTTTCAGCTGGTTTCATGTATTTAAAGGCTTCTAAAACTACAGAAGATACATTCTCATCTAATTTCTGAGGCGGGGTACCCTAATTAATTAAAATAAAAACTTTATTCTAAGTAATGACGAAGTTCTCTCAAACCTTAAGGAAGAGAATTTCTGAAAAGAAATAAACACATATTTTTGGATACCCTAAGTTCAACTACTCATATTCTTGGAACAGGATGAATAAATTTATAAAACGCTCAATCGTTTTATAAATAATATTTTGGGATTAATCATAAGAACTAAGAAAATTTTAACGATATTGTACTACACAGTTATTATTAATTTCTTTATTTAAAATTTCTCTCTCATTAGATACCCTGTCATAAGGTGTAAAACATGGATAAATAGTACTACAACTTGACTGAAAGCAAAGTTTTGCGTAAGGAGTATCTTGAATCGGGTCAGTCATCTTATAGCAATTATCAAATCTCGGTCTCCAACCTGCTTCTCTCTCTGCTATAACAGGGTATTGTGAAGTAGGAATTCCCCTCCAATATCTGGGATACGGAAATGTATCATAATCGGTTAGTACTTGTACTGCCATATTTTTAGTAGCATGATACGGATTATCAGATTTCTTTCTCATAATCTGCTCTCTGATATAATCTACATTATTTTTATTTATTGAATCTGTATTCATTTAATAGAAATAAAGAAAATGATTTGGTTATATTTTTTGTTCTAGTCTAATTTCCTTCGTAAACGTAGATACTTTTTCTGAAATATAAATCAAAATCTACATCCGTAATATAATCCTTAAACTCATTATACATTTCCTCTCTAATAGCAGGCATACTTGTACGGAAGAATAATAAGAAACACTGTCTGCTCTGGAATTCAGAAGCTTGTAACATCATTTCATTGAGTACAGTCATAGAAAAATCTTCAACGCAAACCGAAACCTTAATTTCCCTGTCTTCTTCCAAATACTTTTCTACAATCTGATTCATATTAGGTTGATCTGTTAACTTTTTAGACTTTGTAATTTTTTGAATTACACAATTTTTAATTTTCTTATTAGAATTCAACCATAACTTTACAACGTCTTTCAACTTACTCTTAAAATACGGAGAATCAGTATCTGAAATCTTTCTAGCACATTCATTCAATCTACCTGTAAAATTACCAACTACCTGATCTTCCCAAGATATTCTTATGTTAAACTGACCAAAACCGGAAATAACATTAACAAGTCTCGAAGCAAATCCAGTTGAGCAGGTACCAGCCATTTCGCTGAGTTCCTCAAACAATCTTTCCTTCATCTCTCCCTCATTCTCATGATCTGTCAAATACGTCCATACTTTAAGAAGAATATTTGTTAAGGTGTTATTGAACTTTGAATATACAACACGATCCATACCGATTCTATCTAAGGCTATATAGACACTTTTGTGTTTTTCAAACATATTCAAACATTCAATATTACAATACGTTTCGTCTTCTTTTTTATTTTTACATTTACCACATTCTTTCTTTGAAAGAATTTCATGAATTTTATTACATACGTATTCAAAGTAAATATGAGTTTTATATTCTTTATCTTCAGATTCAACTTCAAGTAAAGGAATAGTTGAAAAGAATTCTAAAACTTCTAAAACAGATTCTTCAATCGCATCCGTGTGAACGTTTTGCGCATTGTCAAACACTGTCTTATTACACCCATCAACTCTTCCTAAACTATAAATAATTTCCCTTGCCTTGCTCTTACTTTCTTCAGAACCAAGACTCAACAGTGTGTCTGCAGCATCTGCCCTCAAATTATAATCCAAATCATCTTCGTACCCAAAACCAAGTAGAGTTTGCTCTATCATTTCTTTAACTAGTTCTGATGGAGAAAACTTCTGGAGAACGTATTGGGATGCTAATATACGATACATAGTCATATTTCCAACATTAGTTAGAAAGTCTATACATGCACTTTTCAAAAAGAATTCAGGTTCATGGATATTCTTATTTTCAAGAGAAAGGATAGTTTTATAACGAAAGTTGCAGTCTATATTTTGATCGTTTATGATATTTCTAAAATATATATCTGATTCTGACATATAATCTTCACTTTCCATAAGCATACATACTGCTTCTATTCTGCATGGAGTTGCTATATTTTCTATACATTCACATACAATATTAAGGGCTCTATAGGCTTCTTCTTTTCTATCTTTATTTCTCTTTGTTATTAAGAGGTCGCTTTCTCTTTTAATTTCAGCCAATTCTTTGTCATCTTCGCTATCACTTCCTTCTGTTGCTTCTTCAAAAAAGAGTAAACTTTTTGCTGATTCTAACTTTAGGAAGGAAGAGACTTTTCCAACTTCACATATAGTTAATAAGAATTGACGTATGATTTTAGATCCACTGAATTGATACATTCCAGAAAGTCTTGACAATATCTCAATTGCATTGTCTTCATTCAAAACAAAGTATTTTTCAAGTGCTTCTAAACGTATTGTTTTATTAAGAGATAGATCAAGAATATATTCGGGTAAATTTTCCTCATCGATAATTTTAAGTTCAAAATTTTCTACATCATTAAGATTTTCTATCAAAGTAGATGACATTTTAAAAATATATTTTTGTTTTTAAGTATATCTAATTATTTTGTTTTAGTATTATAAATGAGATCAATATTCATTATAGTAGGGATAGCAATAATTATTGTGTTTGTACTTTGTTGTTTTAGATCAACAGAGAAATTTATGTTTAAACAGGATATCGAATTTACTGACAGCTCTTTTACAAAGTGTTTGACTAGTACAGATTGTGGATATTGCTCTATATACACAATGAAGGACAAAAACAATAAACCTTATTTTAACAAATTAAGTTCATCCAAGGTTTATTGTTTTGTTTTGTTTGTTAATGATAATGCGTTTGAAGCAATAGACGAGATTTTACTATCTCAAAAGTATAAAGACGGAGAACCAGTCCAGTTAATAGGAAAACCATTCGAAATTGAAAATGGTTCTACTGGATATGAAGAATCTTATAAACACGCTGGATCTGGAAATATACACAACGAAACTTATATAAGTATGTTAAATTCTGGATACACTGGATGGTTTCACAAATATGTAGCCATACAAATAGACAAGTTTAAAACATTTTTAGACAACATACACTGGAGTGAGTATGATATTCTACATTTCATTGATTATTATATTCTAAACTTACCAGCACCTTACATAAAGGACGAAAAGTTTTATGTAAAAAGCGACAGAACCATCCTCACTTTTATTCAAAAAGAATTACAAAAATACAAAAACAGATACGCATGCTTCCAATATAAATGCGATAGATTTACCAATACAGACACTGGAAGACACTACAATTATTTCGGTTCTCTAGTACGTTTTACGGCTCTTATTATGCCAGAATTAGATGTTGTTATCTTTAGAGACGCTCATAGTACTATGCCTAATCCTAACAATAGTATCGATTCTGTTTGGAGAGACCACTGGTTATCAGCTACAGACAAGAAGTTCTGGATTTACAATATGGTAAATTACAATCCTTTACACACCTTGGGAGAGAGAACAATGTTCGCTGCAAGTTGGGGTGCCAGAAAAATAAAAGGAGAGAGGACTATCTTTTCAGAAGATCTTTGGAACGAGTCTTTTGGGTATCTCAAATCAGTAGATCAAAACAATTTCTTTACAAAGGCTACACACGGTGTTGATGAACGTATTATGCTTCTTCTAACGAGAAATCAACGATTTCTTGACGACTCCTACATTGTAGGTATCACTTGGTTATTCTGGCTCTTCTTCCCACAGCATAACCCAAGAACTCTATCTAGATACAAAGGAGATAAACAAGACACTGAAGGAATGGATCTTAATAAAGTTAACGAACTTAAAATGAACGTAGATAATGATGGAGTTGCTGTAAGTACAAAAGATTATTCTATGACGGGTGGAATTCAAACATACTACAAGGAAGTTATTTGCACTATTAAGTATATCAACGAACTGCTTCAAGAGAAAAAAGGAGAGAAAATAACAATCGACGAACTTTGGCAGAGCATTGAAGAATATCAGAGTGAGAATTGTAACGATATTATGATGTGTGAACTTGTCAAGAAACTAACGAACAATATTCCTCCAAGAAATCACTTTTGGGAGTATATTTTTGATGTTGACCCGAAAAGTAGCGATATGTTTAGTATGTCGTTGATTGACTATTTAGAAGCTAATAAATACTTTAACACAATGAATTTGGATATGAACAATATATGTGATGTTGTGAAGAAATACTTTGTCGGGGGAAAGTTAAACTACGACAAATATGATAGAAAACTACCCTTACATTTAGAACTCCCTGAAGATATATCTTTACCACTTAATCATTCTATGAATAACTAAGATAATTTAAGGAATTATAAAGTAAGTATAAAATGAGTAGTAATATATATATGTCTTTACAACAACCAAATGATAAAATTCAAGCAATGTATATATGGATTGGTGGTAAAGGGGAACTTCGCTCTAAAACAAGAACGGTATCTTTCGAATTAGGTAAACCGTTGGATTTACCATTATGGAACTACGACGGTAGTAGTACAGGACAAGCACTCGGGCAAAATTCAGAAGTATTTTTAGTACCAATAACAAAAGCAGTGTTTAAAGATCCGTTTCGTGGAGGAAATAATATTTTAGTATTATGTGAAACAGTTGACCCAGAAACACGTGATCCAATTCCAACAAATAACCGTCACAATTGTAACAAATTAATGGAGCGTGTTAAAGTTGATGAACCTTGGTTTGGATTAGAGCAAGAATATACCCTATATCAATCAAATGGTGAAACTCTTTTAGGTTGGAAATATCAAATACCTAAAGAACAAGGTCAATATTATTGTTCTGTTGGAACAAGTAATGCGATTGGTCGTAATATTGTAGAAGCACATTATCGTGCTTGCTTGTATGCTGGTGTTAAAATAGCTGGAAGTAACGCTGAAGTGATGCCAGGACAGTGGGAATATCAAATAGGACCTTGTGTTGGTATTGAGGCAGCTGACCATTTATGGATCTCAAGATATATTTTACATAGGGTATGTGAAGATTTTGAACTTGTTGTATCATTTGATTCAAAGCCGTTACCAGATTGGAACGGAGCAGGTTGTCATACAAATTATAGTACAAAGTCAATGAGAGAAGAAGGTGGTTATTGTAAAATTATTGAAGCAATTCAAAAACTAGGAGAAAAACATAAAGAGCATATTGAAGTGTATGGAAATAATTTAAATAGATTAACAGGGATACACGAAACATCTTCTTATGATAAGTTCAGTTACGGGGTAGCAGATAGAAGTGCTTCTGTAAGAATTCCGTCATCTACAAAGTCAGAAGATTGTGGTTATTTTGAAGATAGACGCCCCTCATCAGACTGCGATCCTTACTTAGTAACTGGTAAAATAGTAGAAACAACTTTGATATAATTATTATTCTAAAAAGAATAATAATCTAATTATTTAAAATTTCGGAAAAAAAGGGTAAAAAATTACACTTAAGTTGTAACTTAGTTAAAAGATTATAACATCCATATGGTATCTTATTAAAATATACCATATTTCTGGGAAGAAACCATTCTTTCATTAAATCTATATTTTTATTTGAAGCCATATCAAGCCATTCTTGGGTAAATTCAAAATCTTCCGATATTAAAGGAGTATATTGAATACGGAAATACTCATAAATATACTCCTTTGATTCGACAGAAATTGTATCTTGATTTATAATTCCCATACGCTCAACAATAATATAGAACATCTCTTTATCTTCATTTAAAAAACTTATATGAAGTTGACGAAGGTTATTTTGTAATTCACTATCAATTTGTGTTAAACAACCAAAGTCAATAACACATAAAGTTGTGTCTTCCTTTACCAAGAAGTTACCGTAATGAATATCCGAATAGAGAATACCATGTTTATATACATTTTCAAACGTAAATTTAAATATATACTCTCCCAATATATTCTTTTCCTCTTTTGTAGAATTAGATATAAAATCAGATATGCTTTGTCCTTCAACGTACTCCATACAAAGAATCTTATCAGTACATAATTCTACAATTACCTCTGGAATTTTAACGTAGTCACAGTCTTTCCAAATGTTATATATAAGTTGGTGATTGCTTAATTCTTTTGTATAATCTAACTCTTCATTCAGTTTTGCTTTAATATCTACCAAAGCATTTTTAATATCTAAAAAGTTATATAGGTAAACAACTAATGTATCTAACATTTTTAAATCATTTTGTGTCTGTTCGTACAAACCAATATATTGCACTTTGATAATAATATCTTTTTCATCTTGAGATTTGTATTTAGCTTTATGAACCTGTCCAACACTTCCACTTTTATACACTTCTAAATCAACAGAGTGGACATTTTGAAAAAATTCTACATTTTTTTCTAGTTGATGTGAAAGAAAACGAATAGATTCATCTTTTGAGAATGGTTTGCAATCTGAAAAAACTGTGTTAGTTGGGTCATCTAACGATAACATTTGAGAAATCTTACTCAATATCCCTCCATGGCTCTGAAACGTTTTAGAAAGACATCGAAGTTTTTGACTTTTTTTGTTGAGAACTGATATACCACTTTCATCTTGATACTCATTATCACTAAGTAAATAATTATACATTAATGATAAACATATTGAACTGGATCTTAACATTTTATAATAGTGTAATATTTTATACTTTTAAACTTATCTATATATTTAATTTCATAACTCTCCATTCACCAGCAGCAGCAGACATTTTTCATTTGCTAACATACCCTGATATTGAGGTTTTCCAAGTTCTGATTGAATAAATAGATTGTAAGCACTAAGACGACGCTTCTTTTTAGGAGATTTTACTTGGCATTTTATTATTATAAATATAATAAAATATTCTTATATATTTAATTAAACAGACTTCAATTAGACTTCAATTTTTAAATTAAATAAGAAGAATATACTAACCTTTTTAGGCACTCCAAAGCATTTGGATACAAGCATATTAAGACGTTTATATGTATATGTATTTTAAGTTTTTCATAGAATTTTATAAATGAAATTAAATTTGATTTAAAACTTAAAGTAAGACAAAACCTATATAAAATGTTAAGAAATTCACCTTTACAAGAAATATCAAGATATAGTGAATTAACAGATTATTACGAATCTAATAAACACAGACCTTGGGGTGAATGGCTTGTGTTTGAAAGAACATTTGAAAAGCCTGGTAAACAAGGTCTTGTAGGACTTTTCAAACTTAAAGGAAAAAAAGATCAACGTTATGTTTTCAAGATTTCTCAATACATAAACTATCTTGTTCAACATGAGAACACAGTTATATCTGGATTAACAGAAATATCTCCGTATTGTCCTCATTTTTGTAAATCTATCGGATCAATAGTGTGTGAAGTTGATCCAAAGCATAGAAAATCTGGAAACCCTTTTGATATAAAAAGCAAATACCCTATCGAAAAAGAAGTCTTGCTCACAGAATTCATTGACAAAAGTTGTAAATTTTATAACTACATTAGAAGCTCAAAAATTGAAGAAGATGTTCTTTATTCAACGATAAAACAAGTTCTTATGGGTCTTGCAATCGCCCAAAAGAAGAAAAAATTTACTCACTACGATCTTCACTCCTTTAACATAATGATGAAAAAGTGTAATCCAGACGTAGTATTTCTTTACGTTTTGGATGACTCTAATCAATTTTGTGTTCCTACATATGGTCATTACCCGGTTATCATTGACTTTGGCTTCTCTTACATCTCAGATATGGAAGACAATCCTCTATGGACTAGTTTAGCTCATACAGATGTAGGGTTTATGAGCGACAGATTTGATTGGGTTGCTGACCCTAAACTCTTTTTAGTAACTGTTTCTGATGAGATTAAAACCAAGAGGGACACTAAGAAGGCAAGGAGATTGAGAAGAATAGTAAAGAATCTATTTTTCTCTCTGAATATAGATTGGGAATCCGGTTGGGATGAGGGTGAAGAAAATGGGGCTGTAGACTATATTACGGATACGTTAGAAGAAGAGAATGATATTTCGGATCTCTTTAGCGAATATGACCACTATTGCTTCGACATTCTCCAATCCTTAGTTATACTTCCCTTAGAAGAGCAAAATCACACTACGATAAAAAAAGCATATAAAATATGGCTAACAGAATGGGTGAAAATTGAAAACGAAATCTCAAGCCACTTCTATAATCTGTACATTCTCAAAGGAGTTGTAGATGCTGCAAGAGAAGTGCGTCCAGACTATAAATGTATTTCCACTCGAGAAGAATCTGTAAATACCTTTAGGAGAATTATTTACGAAAGAATTAATAAAGTGAGTAAGTTTTGTGTTCCTAAGAATATTCATTTTGAGAAGATGCTGTGCTCTCTATTGGTTTTGTCAAAAAATATAGAAGGATTATTATACGATGTTATAAGTGAAAGGATGGAAGTAAAACAAAAGGAATATACAAATCTTCCTCTAAAATCTACAGAGCAAATTTTCGCAGCGATAGAAACCAATATTCAAGACGAATATGTCTACAACGAAAACACAACTGTAATTATATATGACACTGTAAAAGAAAAAACGAACTGTTTAAAATTACCAGAAGAATATATTAAACTAATTAACAAAATGCACCCTCTGTGTAGGGGAACAGCAATATACGATATCTACAATGGAGACGTACCAAAGTTGTAAATTGATATTAATGATTACAATTTATTTAGAAACATAATGATCCCCTTACTGTATCTAAGCTAAAAGATATTGCAAGAAAATATAAATGTAACGGTTTCTCTAAACTCAAAAAGATAGATTTAGTATCTTTTATACTTGAAGAAGTAAAGACTAATAATGATATTGAAGAATATCTTACTTCGTTATAAAACGCTTAATTCACACACTTGTAATCTTAATTTAATTTAAATTAAGATATGGTTTTCAAAATAAGTTTGAAAATATCAAACTCTCCTCTACATACTGGACAAGTTGTAATGTTAGTCTTACACTGATTAACCCATTCTAATAAAGCATTTGTGTAAAAAGCATGACCACACTCTAAAGTAGTACAATATGATAATCCACTCTTGCTTTTACCCGGACGAAGCCTTGTAAATGTTATACTACAAATCTTTTCTTTTCCCCATTTTTTAGACCAGAATAGTTTTCCCATTTTATTTATTATGTTTTAATTTTAAATTAATCTAATAAAAATCTTTTTCGCTCATTTTCAGAGATAAATGTTTTCAAATGAGAGTATGATGATTGCGGACATTTCAAAGATTTTAATTTTAAGATAAAACCAAGAAGACCTATATCTATATTCGGAGTAGAAGTTCCTAACTTCTTAATCAAATTATCGTTGATCTTTTTTGACATTCCAAAATCGATAATGTAAAGTCTTGAACCTTTGTACATATAGTTTAGAATATTAGAATCTCCATGAAAAACATTTACATTATCTAACTTCTTGAATATCCTAACAATCTGCTTCTGTTGCTCAACCTTTAATTCACCATTCTGACTTTTCATAACATCAAAAAGATGCTTGTTCATCTTATCCATAACTATAAACTTTTCTTCTTCATTTACATCAATCACATCTGGAGCAACACCAACAGTAGATGCTATACGCTGTAATTCAGCCTCTTTTCGTAAAGTATTTGAAGACTTTCTCTTCCTAAAAGTCTTCATCGCATACTTTGTTCTTCCAGGAGATCTTACCAAGTAAGTAACTCCTTCCTTACCCTTATCCCCTAACTGCTCATATCGTTCATAATTTAAGTTTTGATAACTATCAAGAAGCTCTACTATATCTTGAATTAGAAGATCCTTGCTCCTTCTCGACCTTAACCCTATATCATTTGCCATATTTTTTAGCTCACGAAACTTAATTTTTTCAGAATTCATTATTTATCAGTAAATTTTAAATTCTTAACTTAAATAAAATGTTCGTATCGGGTTTTGCTCTCAAAAACGCTGTTGAAAAATATCGTAAATCTAAACGCAGAGAAAGATACTCTGCCAATATCGCTTCCAAATCTGGATCATCATCAGTAGTTACAGGTGTTGTAGTTACTCTAGCAATTATATTCTTTATAATGGAACTTGTGGTTCTATATTACGCAGTTGCAATTGCATTCTCTTGTACCAAAAAAGGACCAGAGCGCGTCGTTAATATCGCTCTCGCTATCCTTTTCCCATTCCCTTACGTAATGCTTAACATACTATTTAATGAGTGTGCCAAATCAACACTTCAAGCAAGTTCATTTAATCTATAATAATCTAAAGATTTATATCAATTAATAAAAATGAAATTATCACTTCTAACAATTCTTATTACATCTTTCAAATCACTTATCTTAAACATGGATTATCACAATAGGTTTCAAGAATTTACTCATAAATACTATAAGGATTATAATAATGATGATGAGTATCAACTCAGGTATAATATTTTCAAGGAAAATGTAGATATCATTGATAATCATAATAAGGAAAAACATTCTTGGACTATGGAAATTAACGAATTCACTGATATGACTTGGAACGAGTTTAGGAATGAACACATAACATACAACGAACTTAGATTATGGAACAATGACAACACAATCGATTACACAATCGATTACAGAAACGCTCCGGATGAATGGGATTGGACAGAAAAGGGAGCTGTAACACCAGTTAAAAATCAAGGGAGCTGTGGGAGTTGTTGGGCGTTTTCCACAACTGGTTCTGTAGAAGGTGCTTGGTTTGTAGAAACTGGAGACCTTGTTTCCATTTCAGAGCAACAACTCATTGATTGCTCTGACTCTTTTGGAAATCAAGGCTGTAATGGTGGAATTATGAATGATGGTTTTAAATACATTATCGAGAACGGTATCTGTCATGAAGTCTCTTATCCCTACACAGCAAAAGATGGAACTTGTAATACTTGTACGAGTTCTCTTGTAAAGGTATCTTCTTTTAAAAACGTTTTGCCAAATAACGAGAATGTTCTTCGTAAGGCTGTTTTTCAACAACCAGTCTCAGTTGCTCTTGAGGCAGATCAAACTGGTTGGCATTTCTATTCATCTGGAGTTATGGATGGTAATTGTGGTACTAATCTTGATCACGGAGTTCTCATAGTTGGATACGGTACTCTAGATGGTAAGGACTATTGGAAGGTTAAAAACTCATGGGGAGAAAATTGGGGAGATGAAGGTTATATCCTTCTTGTTCGTAATGTAGAAGAATCTCAAGGACAATGTGGAATTGCTATGCAACCTAGTTATCCAGTTGTTAATAATTGTTAATACACTAACTAACACTCACCATTGTAGATTTCTTTCGACTTTTAGAAAGATATCCTTCTTGAGTTTTTTAAGATATTCCAATTTTTCCTTAGTAATTCTTTTATCCTCGATGACTGCTTTTAAATTATCTTTTAGTTCTTTCGTTGGTTTGCTCATTTTATTATTAATAATAATAAAATCTTTATAACTTAATTTCTATTCTCGTCAATTTAAGACCATACTTCATTTTGGTCTATAAAACATTTTTTATTGCAAAATTTAACTATCCTTATAGTCCCGTCATTTTCTTCAACAACACTCTTTATTAGATCATCGGAATTTAACAAATATTTACAGGAAGAACACCTATCATCTTCATCATCCTCATCATCCTCATCATCTTCTTCTTCTTCTTCATCATCCTCATCATCCTCATCATCCTCATCATCCTCATCATCTTCTTCTTCTTCTTCTTCTTCTTCTTCTTCTTCTTCTTCTTCATCTTCATCTTCATCTTCTTCATCTTCTTCTTCTTCTTCTTCTTCTTCTTCATCTTCTTCTTCTTCTTCTTCTTCTTCTTCTTCTTCTTCTTCAACTTCTTCTTCATCTTCTTCATCCTCTTCATCCTCTTCATCCTCTTCATACTTGATTGGTAGATAGGCTTCTGCTTTGTTCTCTTCATCCTCGATTGGTAGATTGGCTTCTGCTTTGTCCTCTTCATTTTCCATTCTAACGATATCATTCATAATAAGTTTAAGAAGATCTGGTGCTAATAAAACACTTTCTTGACGAGATGATGATCTTGTAGTTGAAACTTCAGGAAGCTCAACTTTTTTCTTCACTACATCTGTTCCAGGAAATCCTGCCATGAAATTATACATAAACTCATGGCTAAACTCATTTCCTGTAAATTCATTAATATATATTTCTCCTGTAAATTGTTTTCTAAGTGCTGTAATTGAAAAACAATATGTTTTTTTGTCTTCATCTGTATAATGTATTAAATCTGCTTTGGGAATATCGGTGATATTTATATCACCATGTTTATCATTCTCACATATTAACCTCCAATTTGGTAAAGGTCTAAGTGTCTTTATAACAGTCGGTCTTTGGACAAATAATTTTCTTTCAGTTGGATTCCTCCTCTCATAAACTCTATCTCCGAATCTATCCACAAAATATTCTATCTGTCTCTGAATAATACTTGAAACTCGTGCAGCTTTTGTTTTAGAACTATTTAGAAAATAATCGAATATTTCAGGCATCTTCAGTTCTGGGCTAAGATCAACCAATACTTCGGGAAGATAATACTCTTCTCTAACTCTTTCCAAGAATATCTGATTTCCCAAACTGTAAACAATAGGATATAAATATACAATAGTTTCTCCAAGTTTGTTAGCAAATTCCCTTACAGTTCTGGTTCTTTTCGCAATTTCGTCAATTGCAAATTGGACGTATGTTGAATTATCTCTTTCATAATCAGAAACTTCCGGAGCAACTGTCATTAACTGGGATGAAAGTAAAGTAATACCAATTTCTTTAATAGCAGAAGAAATTTCACTATCTAGTATCTCTGTAACATTATCACGTCTTGACATTCTCAATTTTTCAAAATATTCCTTCTCTTTATTATAAATATACCTATCCTGTGGGATAACATCCCCACTCCTCGTTTCGAAACCTATCATAAAAGGAAATTTAACACCCTTAAAATCAGTAATATTCAATACATCACCAGTCTGAATCTTTCTAGAATTACAAAAAAGGTCAAAAAACTTATTGTTAGGTCGATAATAAGATATATTATCTTCACCAACAATAGAATCAAAATCAGACTTTATAAAAAGTCTAATATCTCTTTCATCACCATTATTAGCTCCAATAAGCATTCTTTTGGTTTCTTCTTCAACCCAAGGAGGATTAGAATATATTTTCTTACATTTCTTTACATCTTGTGTAAGAATTACTTCATTAGCTCCTATTATTTCATCATTCTCTATCTTTTTAAGTACTCCTAGTCTTAAAGTTCCAACCCTTTTCACTTTTGGTTGAGAATTCAACCATTCGCTTGCTTGTTTGAGTCTTTTAACACTATCAAGTTGTTTTCTTGCTTCTTGACGCTTTTTACGAGAAACACGTATTTTTAAATCTCCCCCTTCACTTCCTTCACTTCCTTCACTTCCATCACTTTCCTCATTTCCCTCACTTTCCTCATTTCCCTCACTTTCCTCATTTCCCTCATTTCCCTCACTTCCTTCACTTCCTTCACTTTCAGATCGTCTTTCTGAACCTTCTTTTGAATCATCCCTTTCTTGAAACTCTCTTAACCTCTCTGCGACATTAGGAATTTCTTTATATTTATTATAAAAAGTTATTGGGGATATTGATGATTGGAAATTCTCGCGGTAAGGCTGGTCAGATAATTTATTTTTATTATATGTTTCTCTTGCATCTTCATCAAATTCCAAATAAGATTCAATAAACTCTTTATACATAGATTCAGGTAATTCTTTCATCATTGTTATAATAAAAGTTGTTTTGTGATAATGGTCGTTGATGCGATCTTCAGCAGCAAAATTTTTAAGCATGATAGGTAATAAAGACGGTAATACATTCTTTTGAGATAAGAAAAATTTTTTAATATCATCTTCTTGAACTTGTTGAGAAACAATTATCTTTTGGGTTAATGCAAACTTTTTTTTAGAAGCAACAGAGGGTAGTGCTTGTCCAACGGAAGCAGCAGCAGCAGCAACTGCTGCATTCTGTTTTCTTTGTTTTTTTTTCAATTTTGCTAGAGGATCTATATTTTTCGGTGGCATTCTTTTATTAATAATAACGGTATTTTAAAACAAAAATAACATTTATATTCAATTACATATAAAAAAAAGTTTATCTATAATATCACCTTCCTTCCGTAAAATTCTAACACAACTCAGTATTTTACCCACCTCTTCTGTTGATACCCCAATAAACACAGTATCTGGATAAAAAATCATATTCGCAATGTTTAAAGACTCCGCAATAAAATCTGGAAACTCTTCATACTCATTCATCATTATATACTTTTCTGGAACACCACAAGACAATAGATACCTCATATCTAACTCACAACTATTTACTCTATTCATACCTTTCTTATTTCCTATTGTTAAAAAATACCCCTTTGTATCTACTACACTCTTTAAACAATTCTTAATAATCTTTCCCCTCAAAATTGGATCTGTATATGGTAATATTATAAACAACTTCGTTTGTGTCGCTTTATTATCAACATATACACACTTTGAAATCTTCTCTGAAAATAAAGGCACCATACAAGACATATCGTACAGTTGTGGAGCAGAAAACTCCATCTTCTCATAAAACTCATTCTCTACATCACTCAAAAATATTTTTGGGGTTAATTTATACTTTCGTTGGAAGAATTTTATTTCCTCAATATTATCGGGAAAAACTTTAGATGCGTCAATGGTTGCTGTAAATTCGCAAAAGTATTGAAGGTTTTTATGGAATTCGTAAAGAAGACTGGGACTACGTCTCACATTCTTATCATAAATCTCTCCCAAATTTAGAAAATAATACTTTTGTGAATTTACAGGAAAGGATATAAGACCTATTTTACAATTCATTTATACTTACATTATACAATTCTTTAGTTTAACTTACCTTAAAATAAAAAATATTTTATACTATATAGTAGTATAAAATACATTCAACATTCAACATTCAAAGTTTGATCTTCTTTAAAAGTTATTTCTCTCCCACACCCCAGTTCAAAAGTCAAAGTACTCCTTTTAAAATCCTTTGGAGTGAATGAACGTCCATGCCAATCGTTTATTGGTCCTGCATACGGTAAAACCATATCTGTAACATCTTCGTTATTCTCATCAATAACCTGTAAGATACGTGCAGGTCCTTTAATTGGAGTTATTATCATATTGTACATCTTACCATTAACCAAGTAAGATATCTCGTAGGTATTCTTATTAATCTTCTTTACAGAATTATTCATATATTGAATGAAGCTTAGATAAAGAGCTTTATTAATCAATGCTAAACTATACCAAAAAACATAAAATATATTCGTATATTGACCTGATAAAAGATTGTTTATATTCTTCCAACGTGTATAATTAGTAACAATTGTGTGTGTAACGATTTGATGTCCGTTAAGAAAAAAAAAGGTACCGATTATAACAGCTCCACATGTTAAATATAGGTAAAATATTTCAAAATACAATCCAAATAAGATTGCTAATTGATTGAATAAATACATTTATAAAAAGTATATTATTTTTTAAACCCTTTTAAAATATTAAGATCTACTCATCCAAAACCATAACAAGAAAAGCCTCAGTCAACTTATCGTGTGTACTCAGTAACTTATTAAAAGCTAACCAACGTGGATCTTTCAAAGCTCCACAATAATTTGAATCTACACTATCTTCATTATATTCACTATATTCACTATCTTCACTATCTTCACTATCTTCACTACTGCTTAGTTCTTCTTGTCTATTTTCACAATCCTCTTGAGACAATAGTTCAACTAAAACAGTACTTAAACCTTTACACGTAGCTGGTATATTAACATCTACTTCTTCATTATTCTCTTCATTATTCTCTTCGGTAGAATATAATGTATTTTTAGGTGTTTGTTCAGACATTTTATTAAAAATACAAAACTTTAAATATAGTATAATTAAATGGAAAGAGAAAAAAATATAGACATATATTCTTATTGTACTAATATATGTATTAAAATTTCTAAAGACAATAACTCTCTTGAAGAGTGCAAAAAAATATGCGACATCTATTTTAATTCATTAAACAAACAAGAGTTATTTGAAAAAATACAAAAGTTTAAATAATTTTATAGAAATTTCTATAAAATTAGTTTTTGGTATAGGATATAATATTCTCGCTTGTAGATGTTGTAGTTTTGTTCCCAAACTGAACACACTCATTTTTGTCCATATTAAAATTAAAAGCCCCACATAACTTATTATTAGCACACTCATCTCTACATTTATCCAAAGTAAAGTTCAGTTGATCACTAATTATCAGCTCATTGTCATCTATCATTACACCGTTTCTTTGAAAGTTCCCGAAAGGCGGGTACCCAACTTGAGTAAATCCACATAACTCCTGACCCTTGTAAGGATTTGGTGATTGCCTTATAACTTGTGATGGTGACGGTAATGGTGAAGGTGATTGAACTTTAGATAGATTAATAATACCTGTAAAATAAAGAGCGAAGATAGATAATACAATATAGAGGAAAATAAACCCAATTATACATTTTGAAACCATTTATTATAAACAAATATTAAAATATACGCAAAAAAGCCCTTAGGGCTTTTTTATATTCTGTTTGACTGTCATACACACCTTATTATATAATCTCAATCCGGATATTCTTCATTCCACTCTCAATAGCCTTCAACATAGCCTCTTCTGCAATCTCGTAAGGAACCTTAATCACCATTTCCTCTACAGTAGTACTTTGGACAATGTTCATCAAATATTCTTCATAAGTCTCCTTTGGAAGAGGTCTCATCACAGCCTCTTCTAAAATCCCGTGTTGGATTTCAGTAGTACTTTGGACAATGTTCATCAAATATTCTTCATAAGTCTCCTTTGGAAGAGGTGTCATCACAGCCTCTTCTAAAATCCCGTCTTGGATTTCATCATAATCAAAATCAATCACTAAATCAGTAGGTTTGTTAAGGTTCATATGTGGGAAAATAGGATCGGGGATAACGATGTTGCAGCGAACATGATAAGCAGAGCGGCTCTCGTCAGGGTGCTTAAATCTACAATTTATATTACTACGACATGTCTTTCCGAAGGCACAAGGAGGATCTTTCAACTCCTCAAGACTATGTGCGAAGGTACAGACTTTACGCTTACAGTATCCATACTTAAGCGTATTATTACATATCTTTGTCTTCTCAAGACGCTTTGCTGTCTCTTCCTTGTCCGCGAAGATTTTAAAACCTTCAGTGCGTCTTTTGTTGGACTTAGCTGTCGGGGCAAAGGTAGCATTTTTAAAGAACTCGGCTGTCGTATCCCTTAAAGTCTTAGACTTCAAGGCACGACTTTGCTTTCCAGTTAGAACGACTGGTTTATTCTTGATATAATTACTCATTTCATTAAGCTCTTCAAGAGATATAGTCTTATTATTGTTATTCACAGTAGTCATAGTTGCTGATTAGATTTTGAAAATCTATTTTCAAAATTCAATTTTATTTCTACAATTAGAATTTAAACTTGTAGAACCTAGTTATTATTATTAACGTAATTCCTATTGAAAGAAAGAATAAAAAAAACACAAGAATCTGTCCATACTTCACATTTAAAATACCTGGGTTATTTCCTATAGGATTTCCCATACTTCCGAAATTCATTCCAAAATACCCAACTATAACTCCTATAGGGAGAAAAATAAGAGATATCAATGTTAGAATATCTAACGCCTTCTTTTGACCTATCATATCATTTCTACTTTCGTACGAGTCAATAAGTTTTAAATTATCTCTCATATTCTTTATACCCTCAACAAGCTCAGTTTCAGAAGTAATTTCTTGTTCTTTTACAGACATTAAATTTTTAACAATTTCAATATACAAAAATTCCTTTCGAACTTCATTAGTACGACGTAAAAGTTCTTTATCAGGTACAGATGTGTATAAAACATCTTTCAGAATGAGATTGAATTTATTCTCTAAAACAATAAATTTCGTATATATATTATCTTGATTTATACTTCCGATCCACTTTTGATACTCTGGCTCTATTGATTCTAAAGCCATGTTTATTATTTACTTGGTTATAATATTTTAATAGAAAAATAAATACAAACACAATTATTTGAAATAATGATATAAAAGTAGTTGGAAGCAACTTATTTTGCACTCCGTAAATACTCCAAAAAATACCTGCAATTATAAATAAAATAATCCCACTATAACGAACACTTCTTAAATGATTATCAATTAATAACCTTTGAATCGTATCTAAAACAATTAATCCTGTTGCAAATACTCCTAAATACCCGAATATTGGTTTGTTTATCATTTATTAAAGACATTGTTAAAATATTAATTTTAGTAAATGTCAAATAACAATTTTTATATAACAATATACTTGTGTTTAATAGTACAACAGAAAGATGGAAATTTAGCGCTGATATAGATAATGAATATTATAATAATGGTTTTTCAAAATTATCTGTTAATATAAAGTCTTGAAATAAACTACAAACTTTTTTCCTAAAATAATAATATTTTAGGAAAATTAAATACGAATGATTTTTTAACACTACATCATTTGATTTTTAACCTTTTGATATCTTAACTTATCAAAGTTTGCCTTTTCTTGAAACTTTTCTAATATATCTGGATTCTCTACTTTCATCTTCTGCCATCTATCTCCCAACTTTTTCGTTATATTCCTACTCGTTTCCATTGGAAACTCCTCTCTTAAAAGAGGACGGTTTTCCATACAAAAGAAGATATACGCTGATTTTGCCCTCTTCGTTGAAGAAACATAAGACTTTCCTTTATCAACAACTGGTCTCTCAATATGTAACCTTATACAATCACTCCCTTCTCCATGTGTATAACACTTATTTATATCACTCCAACCTTCGTACACCTTTCCTCCGTTAGGAAGAACTATTCCCTTATCCCAAACTAAAACACTCATCTCTTCATCTACTTCATCCCAATCTACGTAATTATTTAGAATAACCCCATGCTGAACGTACATAGTAGATGGAAAAGATTTCTTGGTAAGACAATCACTCATCACCCTTGGATGGATATTCTTAGAAAATTTCAAAGTTTTTCCTAAAGAAGAGTTTTCAAACTCTTTGTATAATACTTTTCTTACACTTTTCTTCATTTGTTCTAAACGATTCATTTGTTCTAATGAACTAAAAGTTTAGAACAAAATCAATTTAAATTTTTAGAACAGCCTTTCTTCAACTCTTGAATAAGTTGCGCTTTATTCATTTTAGAATATCCTGAACACCCCTGTCTCTGAACCTTATATCGGAGCTCAGAGACACTGTTCTTGGAGTACTCATTATTGGGAGCCTTCTTCTTTTCAGTACAACCACCTGTCAGTTCAGAAATTAACTCATCCTTCTTCATTTTAGAATATCCTTTACATCCCTTCATCTTTACTTTAGCACGAAGTTCTTCTACACGAACATTTTCTAATTTAACTCTTCCTGGTTTTACATTCTTTATTTTGGTACAACCATTTCTAATCTCATTAATAAGATCTTCCTTCTTCATCTTGCGATAGCCTATACAACGCTTCTCCTTTGCCTTTTGGCGAAGTTGCTCCACTGTTAAATCTTGTAACTTAACACCTCTATTAGGTTTCTCTACTCTTATGTTCCAAGAAGGAGATGCTGAAGGAGATGCTGAAGGAGATGCTGAAGGAGATGCTGAAGGAGATTTCCTCTTTTTCGGACACTTAGTTCGTAGCCAAACAATAATTTCTTCTTTTTTCAATTTGGAATAACCTATACACCCTTTGGCTTTAGCCTTTGCTCTTAATTGAACAACTGTTAGTTTTTCATATTTAATACTCATTTATTATAATAAAATATTCTTAAAAACTTTAAGATTTATTTAAAATTTACAATCAATTATGGTATATGCTAGAATTAACTGATATAAAATACGTTTTTTAAGAACTAATAGGAGTATAAAAGTATAGAGTTCCACCAGAAATAGGACTAGGTTCACTTGTTAGCAAATTTTGGTATGTTCCAATAATTTTTATTGGTTCATTATTGTCTATATCATTATAAAAATACCAATCATTTCCACATCTGAAATAACAAGTATAATGTTGATGTTGGAATACAACTATTGCTGAAAGCATGAATCTAGCATCAATATCGAGTGTTAATGTTTGCAAAGGTATAATACGTGTTTCAAGGGGTTTTTTACCATAAGTATACAAACGTTGAAAACGGAATATAAGATAAGGTGTAGATATTAGATTAGTAATAGATATACGTCTATTATATGTAAGATCTCTATAATAAGGTTTATTTTTTTCATCGAACTCCGCACTGTCTATATCACTCAAAAATTGTCGTATACTATGATCATTATCATTACTATATCTTAATAGTCTAGAACTATCAACAAATTGAATAATAGAAGCACTTCTGTCAATATTAACATTATCAGACTTTACGAGATCTTGTACCGAAGGCATTTCATCTGTAACATTATTTGTATAATAAGTAATTGTTTCTTTAACCGCTATATTAGTATCAAACATTTCTAATATATATGTCAAAAATTCTCCTGCGTCTTTCATACTATTATCATAATAATTTTCAACATTAGGACAATTTATAAGAGCTCCTCTTAGATCTGTACAGTATTTATCACGATTACTTAGACCTCTACCTCTTATGTGTGTTACAATAGTTTTTAATTGATTTTGAACAACCTGACGATTTTCCAAATCTACTTGTGAAGAACCGTTAGCAGAACATACAAATCGTGTAGTTAGTCGTGGGGTCAAAATAGCGTTAATAATATTATCATCTACAAAACTAGTTGGAACGGCGAATAAAGAGAATAAAGAGCTGTCCAAATAACAACTGTTTCCTACCCATTTCAAACCTCTAAGATTTTTACAATTTTCATCATGAATATCAGGTTCGGATAGTATATCTAAAATTTCAGCTGCTCTTTCCCAATACTGTCCTTTATTATTCTTATATTTTCGAAGAGCATAAGGCGAGATTTCTAGTAAAATTTCTTTAATAGGAGAAGGAACTAGTCTGAGTTTAGAAATATCACCCGTATTACAATATGATTGTAGTTTATCCATTTTATAATATATATATATATTATAAAATTTAATATATATATATATATATATATATATTATAAAATGGATAAACTACAATTTTTTCTTAGGTTAAGTACTTCCGATATGTTTTCATCCTAGAAACTGATCTTGACATACGTCTGTAAATTATAATAAAATTGAATTTTATATAAAGTTTCTAAATCAAAATTGAACAATGACTTTAAATTTGAATCAAATATACCTTTTAGAACAAGACCAAGATAAAATAGATTGGATAGATTGGATAGAACTATCAGCTAATCCAAACGCTATCAATCTTCTAGAACAAAACCAAGATAAAATAGATTGGAGAGTACTATCAGCTAATCCAAATGCGATCCATCTTTTAGAACAGAACCAATATAAAATACATTGGTGGATACTATCATATAATCCAAATGCGATCCATCTTTTAGAGCAAAACCAAGATAAAATAGATTGGGGAGGACTATCATATAATCTAAATGCAATTAATCTTCTAGAACAGAACCAAGATAAAATATATTGGGGAGGACTATCAGCTAATCCAAACGCGATCCATCTTCTAGAGCAAAACCAAGATAAAATAAATTGGAGAGTATTATCACATAATTCAAATGCGATCAATCTTCTAGAGCAGAACCAAGATAAAATATATTGGTCGAGATTATCTCAAAATCCAAATGCGATAAATCTTCTAGAGCAAAACCAAGATAAAATAGATTGGATAGAACTATCAGCTAATCCAAATGCGATAAATCTTCTAGAGCAAAACCAAGATAAAATAGATTGGTTGATTCTATCAGGTAATCCAAATGCGATCAATCTTCTAGAGCAAAACCAAGATAAAATAGATTGGATAGAACTATCAGGTAATCCAAATGCGATCAATCTTCTAGAGCAAAACCAAGATAAAATAGATTGGATAGAACTATCATGTAATCCAAATGCAATCAATCTTTTAGAGCAGAACCAAGATAAAATACGTTGGTGGGGGATAACAGCTAATCTAAATGCGATCCAACTTATTAAGAATAAATTTTTTAAGTACGATTATGAGTTTATGAAACAAGTTTGTAATATATATAAAGAAGAATTAATCGCTTATGTTTTTCATCCTTGTCGTTTGTTTAAAAATGTAACAGAAGAAACAGATATTAGTGATCTCCTTGATGATTGGGAATAAAGAAAAATCAATATATGTCATATACAATTGTATATGACATCAACTCATCCGTTACACAACCAACTATCGTCTATAAATAATTTTTCTGTATCTAGCCTTTCTACTAAGAAGAAACAGATTATTTAACCTGATTTTAACCTAAAATAAAATTAAATAAAATTGATTTTAAAAACAAGTTTTGAAGCATAAAATCAGCAATGTCTATAAATACTCAAATCGATAATATTAAACAGATCATTGTAACACTTCTTGGGAGATATGATTTCCCTAAAGTCGCTAACAGATTTCAAATTGTGAATGACGTGTATAATTGTCCTATTAAAGAATATTTGGACGAGGAAAAATATCTTAAGAATCTTAAAAGAACTCATTCGTATTTGGTGGGTGAGATTATGAAAAATGCTCCTCATGACTTCTTCGACAGTGAGGATGAAGAGGATGAAGAGGGTGAAGAAGATGAAGAATACACAGAGTTGTTTAACATGTACGATAACGATTTCCAAATCTCAGGAGTTGCTACAATCAACTTTGGCAAAGACAAAAGTATGTGTAATCTATATAAACGTGTCATCAATCATTACTGTCGCGACGCATCCCGCTTTCCTATTGGAAATAGGCGGATTGACGGAAAGACAGAAGGAGTTATCTTCACCAAGCCTCCCCAAGGCACAAAGACCAAGGCAATGATTTGTGCCGCACTTCTCCGCATCGCAAAAGGTCATAATGTCATCATAGTGGTTGATAACTACAATCAACATCTCTCCCAAATCAAGATAAGCATCAACGAACTTTGCGATGATTTACATTTAGGAGCAAGGAAGTATTGCTATCACGTTCCAGCAATGAACCCTATTGAAGCTCGAGATAATCTTTCCGATATTAGAAGAGCCTTTAGTAGAGGTGGGTCGATCGTTTGTTGTATGAATAATATTAAGCAATTGAAAAAGCTTTCCAGACTTGAAAGCCAACATCCATACATTATCATCCACGACGAAAGCGACGCTGGTCTTAAAATGGATAAGAAAGATTTTTGTAGTAGAGACATAGAGATTAGAAAATTGATTATGTATGCTGATTATGTTCTCAAAGTCACAGCGACGCCTGCAGGTCACTTTCTAGCAGAAGGTGACTTGATTACGAGGGGAAGTGTCATCAACGGTTTTATACCCGAGGATTACGTAGGAATGGGACACAAAAAGGTTCAGTTCTTTTCTATAGCTAATAATAAAGAGCATACTATTACGAAGAAGTTGAAGCATGATTTTTCCGTGCCTAATTCACCGGTTGATAAGGCGATAAAGCATTTTCTCAACCTTCCTGAGAGAGACACTGACGAGCCCAAGGTTTTGGTGATAAATATGAGCGATCGCGTCGCAGATCAAAAGTCGATCGCACGACAGTTAGAAGAGTTGTACCCAGGGTGTTGTTCGTTCGTAAATAACGGATCGCGGATGGAGTTCTACTTCCCCTACACTGTTGAAAGTCTAGAAGATTGGCCTTTTGATGACTATCAAAAGGATGAGTTCGTCCATTCTTGGAAGTCTGGTCCCTACTACGCAGAAATGAAGTCCTACATCCTGGACTTATACAGAGCATACCAAGTAGTTGAGAATCCAATGTTTGAAATCGCTGGGAAGAAGGCTGATCGTAGTCTGCGATTGAAGACAGCCGAACACACTTGGCTACCTACCGCTATCTTGTTCGGTAGTTTGTCTAATATGGATTTTGCCAGTGCTTACCAAGTTTTTGGACGCATCTTTGGTCTCCGCACTGTTAGAAATAGAAATGGAAAAGTCATTTACACCGACAATGAGACAAAGTGGGCTTATGCGACAGACCCAATCATCAATACCCTTGTTGAAGGAAAAGCCATGACGGAAGCCTACATCCAATCTGAAACCGATTTGGAAGACACAATGGCTTCGGTTCTCAAGGAAGTGAAGATTACCAAGAATCAGTCCAAGGTCAGGCTGTCAAAGGCTGTCACAACCGTACAGCAGAGAAATAAGATTACGGTTGAGGAGACTACTACTGAAACTACTTCCATATTCTCAGACACGCAAATTCTTGATAAACTAAACAAATCCATTTCCCAAAACCCAAACACAAAGATTGGCTGTTTCGTTTCTTCTTTAGACACAAGACAGACATACAACAAGGAAGAAATTCTCGACTTACTCAAACGTGCTGAATATCATTTTCCAGATAAGTGCTTCAATTCAATCATTAAACCGAGCAATTGGGGACCGGGACACTTGTTTGAGATTACTGGAGAAGACGAATATGTTATTCGTTCTTCTCTACACTCTGCTTGGAGTTCTTAAGAAAAAGAATAAAAATTAATGGTGGTTAATCCACCCACAAACTTTAGTCTATTTAGACTTCGGACAACACTTTAACATTTTCTCTCTCATATACATAACGAAAGACAATCTTACTCCTTCCCCTTCCATAGGAGAATTACAATGCCATTCGTGTACATCCATAGCCAAAAAATCTCCCTGTCTACAATCAACTCCAATTCCATATTGTGGATACATTGTGTATCCACCCGTATAATCTCCTTCGGAGCAAACAACTAAATTTCCAAAGCCCATCGAAAGATCTCCTGCGTCCTTATGTAATGCTGTTCGGAAATTCTTATTTACTGTTACAGTTGTAAAAATCGTATTCGGTATAATATATTCTTCATTCAACTTCTCTATATACTCCTTCTGTACCAAATACTTTTCTGGAACTACTGTATTATATAAATCACTAAGAAGACTGAATACCGGCTCTGTCTCCTTGTACTTAGCAAGATGATTCTTAGAAAAGGCTGTCGTTCTACACAAACTATTAGAATCTTTTATATTTTTGTGTCCGAAGAAAGACTGATTATCATAATATCCTACTATTCCACTTCTCACACGTGTATTCAACTGGTGTATGATAGCACCAGAACTTTTAGATTTAACATATGAGTATATTTGACCATCTTCTGGAATTCCGGCTGCTTTAGCCCTTCCTCTTGCACGAGGTGCGGCCGACTTTAGATTCTTAAACAATACTTTACTTGCTTCTTCTGGTATAACATTTTTTCTAAACCTTAGTAATAGTTTTCCTTCATCTGTATAGATGTCTATATCACTTGAAAATATTTGAGTATCTTCAACATCAAAAAAGGTCGATTCGTGCTTAAGCATATATTCATCTTCTAAGATTTTAGATACAATAATTCTTGGAGCATGTATATACAAATTGTCTTCAAAAACAACTTCCATTTATATATATATTTATATATATATAAATTGCTTTAAACGCAATAAAATCCCTTATCCAATGTGGATAAGGGATTTTATATGTACGATTTATAACCAACTTTAATGCAGATACAATTTTTCTGAACCAGTAGTTTTTCTTCCTCTATTAATAGATGTTTTTCTCTGTTTAATAACTTGCTTAAAGTCACTTGGTGCTTTATATTAGCTTATAAGCACTATATTATTTCTACTCATACGTCTTACCCAATTCCAAAACTCTTCATGATTAAATTTTAAACGTGACCCATCTTCAGTTGAATAACGACATTCAGTATTACTATATGGTGGATCACATTATATTATATAATTACGAAGACCATTATATTGTATATAAGGTCCAGCAGTAAACTTAACATCTCTTAAATCTTCTGCTATAGTACATACTTTCTTTGATGGTAATTTCATTGTAGTTGAATATCCATAATTTCCAACAAATTTCCCAAAATATATTACTCAAAAACTATACTGATGCCCTATATATCCTTTACTAAAGGTTAATTTATGTTAACAACCAAAAAATTGTAATAAATTAATTTTATTACTTATAGTAAATTAATTTATTACAATTTTTTTAAATTAAAAAAATATTTTTTTAAATTAAAAATGACACAGCACATAGTATACATATGTAAATACAATAATAATATTGTATATACTTCTATGAATGAAAATGAAACAAAAAATGTATGTAATGACTTAACTAGAAAATTAGCAGAAAAAAATTTACTTATTTCTGCTTTAGTTCCTGAAACTTTAATTGGAAAAAGTATTAATGATATATTACTTAATACACTTAATATTTCGAGAGACCAAATTAAGAATGAAATTGAAAATATTAATGAATATACTTGTACAACTACAACATTGACCGAAGAACCCTAAATTAGATATAAAATTGTTAATTTTTTATTTATATTATTATAATAAATGAAAAATAAAGGATGTGTAAAAAATGAACTATGTAATACAATAAGAACTAATACTTTTGCTCCTAATGAATACCAAAAATTTGTTAAAAATTACTTTTTTGATAACAGACTACGCTATAGACTGTTTCGCAATAAATACAAGTCCAGACATATAAATAAATTCAAATTTATTACTTTGTTTCTTACAACAAAGTAATAACAATGGCAGGTGTTTATAAAAACAGACAATGTATCTTCAGACGCAGGAATACATTTGTTCCAAACGACCATCAAGAATACGTTAAAAACTACTTCCTAAGTTCAAGACACAAAGGTCTTCTACTCTACCACAAACTCGGCTCGGGAAAAACTTGTACGAGTATCCTTATCGCTGACGCAATGCTCCAGCAAGGACTTATAAACAAAGTATACGTAATCACACCTGGCTCCTTAAGAGAAAATTGGATATCTGAATACTGCCGCGTCTGCGGTAACCCTTCCATCACTCTAGAAAACTTTGTCTTCATCACCAACAATTACAAGGTTAAAGACCAAGTAATGAAACTAGATTTCAACAGTCTAGTTATTATTGACGAAGTTCATAATCTCGTTAACGGAGTTAAAAACTTTAGTACCAATACATACGCTATCTACTACAAAATCATAAATTCTAACTGTCGCGTTCTTGCCTTATCTGGAACCCCTGTTTTTAATAACACAATAGAATTCGCAATCCTCGCAAATATGCTCTCGAACAAGTTCGATTGGGTTCTAATAAATGGAGGATTAAAACAAGTAGAAGAAGGTAAAGCATCTTGGGATATGGCTGGTTGGGCTGTAAGAAAACAAAACCCGGTCTTGACTAAACAACTTATTTCTGGAATAGTCTCCTTCTATGGAGGAGATCAATCAGCATATCCAGATGTAAGATATATTGAACCTTTCAAGTGCCCGATGAGCTTACACCAATACCAAGCGTATTTGGATATAGAAAGATCTGAAGAGTTAAGACGTAAGAATCCACCTTCAATAAAACTAAAATTTGACGATCCAGAAAAATATAAAAAAGATTTCATAACATACATCATCGCTGTTCAATGGACTTCAACAAGAGCCGCTTCCAACTGCCTCAAAACAAAATTTTACAACTTCATTCCAGACATGTACGACACCGGATACTTAATCTATACTATGGACAAGTTTAAAGAAATTCTTGCTAAACTTCCAAATGTAGTTGAAGAAGAGACAGTGTTAACAGAAGACGCACAAGTAGTAACTGACGACAAAGGAAAACCTGTCACCAGAATAAAAGCCAACCACGTAGAACAAATTATAAATAATCTAAAACAGAGAAACGGTATTTTATTTGGAGATATTTCAGTCCCCTTCAAATATCTCTTGTATGATGATAACAAAAAGATTAGAGTATATGGATGGATGACCGATGAGATTCTCAGAGAACCAAGAACCACCCTTTTCAATATGTCTCAAAAATACAGCACCCTTCTAACCAATATCGTTCTAAATCCAAATCAAAAACACATCATCTTTAGTTTCTACAAAACTACAAGAGGAACTTTAATGCTGTACTCACTCCTATCCCACTGCGGTATTAAAGCAAAACTTTACTCTGGCGATGTACCAGCTATGAGAAGACAAAGGATGATAGACATCTTCAACCATCCTTCTAACTCTGAAGGACAACATATACAAGTTATGCTTCTAACAGAAGCAGGTGGAGAAGGTATTTCCCTCCTCGGAGTAAATCACGTACACATCGTTGAATCTTCTATCAAAGAAAATAAAAATATACAAGCCATTGGAAGAGCCGTCAGATACAAGTCTCACGTCAACCTTCCGGAAGAGAGAAATTTTGTTAATGTCTATAGATACTGGTCTGTATGGAATAGAGGTCCTGGTGAATCTCCGGTAGTTGGAGATGCTGTTCAAATCGATCAACAACTATACGACCAGCACTTCTCTAAAGAAGGTGGAAAGAAAACAGCCCTAGATGAATTCCAAACCTTAATGGAAAACTATTCCATTGAAGAAATCGGTCCTGGAGATGCAGGCGGAGAAATGGGTTCTGATCAAGGTTGGGAAGAACAAAAATTAGAAGAAGAAATTGATATTGAAGTTGAGATTAATATCAACGGTATAAATCACATTATAAATATACCCGCTTCATTCTCTATAGAAGATACAACTAACTTCCTTATCGCCAACTACCTTCTTCCTCCTTTAAGAATTAGAGACACCATTCTTACAAACGTTCTCATCGACCTAAATATCGTCAGTGAAAACAGTCCTCCTTTTGAACCAGATTCTTCTTCTGTAGATGTTAATTCTCAAAATAAAATGGTAGAATATATTGAAGGTAATCTCATCCTTTACACTTACAACATTGAAGATGTAGATATCATTCCAAGACTCATATTCACTGGTCCTGGAAGATTCTCCTTAAAAAATCTTCCATCTAATATAACCGTAAGTCAAGCTATTGAAGGTCTTAAAAGAGAGTTGGAAACATTTTATAGAGGAAGATACGATAATATTTCTATTGATGAGATTAGACTTTTCGAAAAAGATAAGAGAAAGAGATTGACAGATGAAACAAACTTGTTAATCTACTTCCTTAACAAAAAACCGATCGAGTACGAAATTACAACTAGTCAAGCGAAACGCATATAAACCGTAGGAAACTTAATTAAGGCCTTAATATAAAACTTGTCCTAAAAACAGTTTATCAACCACATCGTATTATCTTGTAATCCTAAAATTAAAGATATATGAGTGATTTTTTTGACGATTGGGAATAAAGAAAAATGAATATACAATTGTATATGACATACGTCTGTAAATTATAATAAAATTGAATTTTTGATTCAAATTTAAAATCAAAATTGAACAATGACTTTAAATTTGAATCAAATATATTCTCTTCGTGACTGGATTAATATTGATAAAATATATTGGGGAGGATTATCTCTTAATCCAAATTCTATACAGCTTCTAGAAGCAAACCAAGATAAAATAAATTGGGAGTCATTATCTAAGAATCCAAATTCTATACAGCTTCTAGAAGCAAACCAAGATAAAATAAATTGGTTGAGACTATCATATAATCCAAATGCTATACATCTTCTAAAAGCAAACCAAGATAAAATAGATTGGGAATCATTATCTACTAATCCA
>Ga0129324_10000208_pt1 | contig 42100 bp, 37 predicted proteins | sample CPBDNA_7_FD_96879 | JGI IMG/M metagenome (GOLD analysis project Ga0129324, IMG submission 96879) | Freshwater to marine salinity gradient microbial communities from Chesapeake Bay, USA - CPBay_Spr_15_0.2_DNA | ecosystem: Environmental > Aquatic > Marine > Coastal | place: USA: Chesapeake Bay...
CATTCCATATCGAGAATGCAGTAAGGCGAGAAGGATTCCACGCGGTCCACGCTCTTCCCTAGTACGTCCTTGTGGCAGCGTGCGCAGAGCCAGGGTAATCGGTGCACCAAGTACCAAGCCGATGGGAGCAATCATTCCTAGCGTCATGTGGGCAACCATGTGATATTCAAATGAATACATTGCATACACACCTAGGCCACCACTTGTTGCAAAATCTAAGGCGGAAATACCAAGTGCGAATGCAATTGTTCGGCCAACCGGCCACGAGTCTCCGCGCTTTTTTAAAATGACAACGCCCTTAATATAGAGAGCGACTGCCAAAACAAGGAGGCCGATAAAGAAGAGGTCTGGTTCATAGGCAAAGAGAATACGACGCAGAGTTGGTTCGGCAGGAATAACTGGATCAACAATACGATCAGGGCTGGCATTAACTGAAAGCCAGATACCGATTGCCGTGATCGCCGCCATGAGAGCTGCTTCATAACCGATTAATCGAGTAAGAATTGCCCAATTTATCTCTGACTTCATAGCCAGGTTTTTCTTGTGGAGATAACCAATAAAGATAAGGACTACGGCAAAGAGAGCCTTCAGAATGATTACTCGGGCATATGTTGTATCCCAGGCATCTTTAAAATTCAGTCGTGCCCACGCATTTACTACGCCGCTCAAAATAACAACAATGGCAGCCCACAGAGCCATCACGCTAAATCGTTCGATCGCAATCTTTCGATCAACAATCGGAATAAAGGTGATCGCAAAAAGCCCACCCACCCAGAGCGATAATCCGATGACATGCAAAATCATCGACCCTGTGGCTAGAGCATGTGATCCACCTGAGACAGAGTGACTTTCCAGAGCGGGCGCTGCTATCGCAACAATAGAGATAATTAGTAAGGCCATCGTTGGGATTACTCGGCGCACTTTTAGCAATAAGTAGCCAACAAAGAAAGCGGCAAGGGTTTGTGCGACTAAATATCGACCTAAAGTTACCTGGGTGACAAAAGATTGAAGTGATGTCAGATCGAGAGCGTCGATAAAACTTGTATCCAAGATATTGGCAAAGGTTGTAATCAGAAAGATTGTGCTGGAGGCAAACCAGAGAAGAGCAAAGAGTGAAGCTCTCTGCCGAAGCTTGAGCGATACCTCTTGTAGGGATCCCTCTTTATTGATGAGTAAGAATGTGAAGGCAAGTAGAAATCCAACGACAATAAAACTTGATAGATAGGTGAGGTACTTGCTAGCTAAGAGCAGCAGATCGATCTGCATCCTTATCTCTCTTTAAAGATCTTGCGAGCGTAGACACCCATTCCGATTAAGATGAGAATTGATAAGCCAAGGAGAAAAATGACGAAGATATTGGTTGCAAGATTACTTCCAATTGGCTGAGCTGGCGTTGGCGTTACGGGTTCTGGAACTGCTGAGGCTGATGGTGTCGTCAGAACCACCGCTGAATAATTAAATGTAAACGAACCCTCTAATGGAAGATCTGCCTCAGCCAGAAGCATGTATGCCACTGTATAAATTCCTGATGTGACAAGTGGCTTCATCTCTGCAACAGCTTCGGTACCTAATACGGTGAGGATGCCAGTATCAACTCTCTGGCCGTTTGGGTCCGTGACGATAATGTCATTACCTTCTTCAATCAGCGGAAGCTCGGTTGTAATTGTCACCGCACTTGGACCAGTTTTGATTGTTGTTCCTGCGATTGGGCTAGTCGCAACAACTGTGTTGGCAAATGCCGCTGGGATATTGAAAAGAGTCGCAGCGAGAGCGAGTCCAGCAATTGTCTTTGCCACGCTCTTCACATGATCTCCCTCATCGATTCGCATCTATAGTCTCACTTCCTTAGACTATGCACCTAACCTGTGGTGAAAATCATTTTACCCTCGCGCCCAGCTAAGTGAAAGGAATGTGACGATGCCTACATATCAATACGCCTGTAGCGCCTGTGATCACGCCTTTGAAGCGGTGCAATCATTCTCAGAAGATGCTCTGACCGTTTGCCCTGAATGTAAAGGTGAAATTCGAAAAGTTTATTCCAGTGTCGGGGTGGTCTTTAAAGGTTCTGGCTTCTATAAAACGGATTCCGTAAAACCGGCACCGTCAACAAGTACCGAGTAGGGGTAAACCCCTAGCTATCGTGATGTGGTGGTTTATCCGATTTGATATCTTCATCACGTTTTAGATCAATATCCTCACGTGGATCTCGTTCATCTTCGGTTATCGCTGGGAATAATTCGCTCATAATTATCCCATAGTACATACTTACGCGGTGTTTATGCGACTTGGATCATTTATTGTTCGCCGCCGCAAAAGTGTATTGATAACCTACATCATCTCTATTCTTGTTGCAGGCGCGATCGGATCACTTTCATTTAGCCGCCTAGATTCTGGTGGATATTCAGATCTCAATTCGGAATCTGCCAAAGCTGCTGGATACATCACCGATACCTTCAAGGTTCAAGACCCGGTTGCCATTCTTGTCGTCGATGCGGGCACACGTTCTGTCGATGACCCCACCGTGATGAGTGAAGCGACAACTTTGGAGAAAGAAGTTGCTGCGGCAAAAGGAATTAGTCGAACACTCTCTTATTGGTCAACTGGTGGGTCACCTAACCTAGCTTCATCTGATCGCAAAGCCGCTTTTCTCTTTATCTATGCCGATATCGAAAATTTTGATTTCGAAGGCTATGAGGCTGTCGGAAAAACTATCTCTGAAAACTTCGATGGTAAATACAAATCATTAGAGGTCTATGCCGGTGGTGGAGCAGTCGTTACAAATGCGATTAATTCCAAGATTAAGACCGATCTTTTATTAGCTGAAGGAATAGCAATTCCATTAACCTTCATCTTGCTCGCCTTTGTATTCGGCGCTCTCGTTGCCTCAGCCATGCCACTTGTTGTTGGCGTTGGCGCAATTCTTGGCTCTTTCTTCCTCACCTACCTTCTTACCCTTGTTACTGATGTGAGCGTATTCGCCCTCAATCTCATCACAGGATTGGGCTTAGGGCTCGGTATCGATTACGCACTTCTGATCGTCAATCGTTTCCGGGAAGAGATGCATAATGGAAAAAGTGTTGAAGAGAGCGCGATCATCACTGTAGGCACAGCAGGTAAGACTGTCTTCTATTCGGGTTTGACGGTGATGGTCACACTCAGCGCACTTCTACTCTTTCCGCTGAACTTCCTTAAATCTTTTGGTTATGCCGGTGTAGTCGTCACGCTCTTTGCAATCTTTGGGGCGCTCATTCCACTTCCCGCTCTTCTGGCAATCTTAGGTAAGCGCGTCGATAAAGGTGTGATTCGTAAAGGTGGCCTTGCTCCGAAAGAAGATGGACGCTGGGCAAAAACTGCACGCACTGTGATGGCACGTCCAGTTCCCGTTGTCATAGGTTCACTTGCGTTACTCATTGTTATGGCAATGCCAATCGTAAATATTGCTTTCGCACAAGTAGATTCCCGAGTACTTCCAGCATCTGATCGTGCAGCAATTAGCTCGCAAGTAATTGAAGAACGATTTGCAAGTTTTGAAGGTAGCCCCATTGAAGTAATTCTCCCCGATGGCGTCGGTCGCGAGAGCGCGCTCAACTCGTTTTTAGCGCAAGCGAAGTCTGTTGAAGGAATTACTCGCGTAGGGGAACTTGAATACTCTGGAGAAGATATCCGGGTACAGGTGATCCCTGGTACAAGTTCGCGATCACTTGATGCTGAAAGACTTATTAAAGAGTTGCGCGCTCTTGAAAAACCAGCGGGGCTTCTCATTGGCGGTGTTGCAGCAGACTTCACCGACTCACAAGGTGGCATCGCTAAAACACTTCCATGGGCCCTTGGTTGGATCGGCTTTGCAGTCTTCATACTTATCTTTATCTTCACCGGATCCATCATTTTGCCGATTAAGGCAGTTCTTCTCAATGGTTTATCTCTCGTTGCCACACTCGGTGTCATCACATGGATCTTTATCGATGGAAATCTCAAGTGGCTAGTTGGTGACTTCACAGTTACCGGAACGTTAGATACAGGCTCAGTAATCTTGGTAGCAGTTGTTGTCTTTGGTCTATCAATGGATTACGAACTCTTCTTACTTTCACGTATCCGCGAAGAGCATCTCGCTGGTAAATCAAATGTTGAGGCAGTTGCAGTAGGCCTACAGCGCTCTGCTCGCATTATTACCGCGGCTGCGCTTTTGCTAGCAGTTGTCTTTGCCGCCTTTATCACAAGTGGGGTCACATCAATCAAGATGCTTGGCTTTGGAGTCGCCTTTGCAGTCCTTCTTGATGCAACACTCATTCGCGCACTTTTGGTCCCTGCCCTCATGCGCTTATTCGGTGAACGCAACTGGTGGGCGCCTAAGAGTCTTCGCAGATTTACTCTCACTCACTAAGAGGGCTTACCCTTAGGCCATGGATCTGATTGCCAGTCTGCAGTGTGCTGATCAACCCGGAATTGTCCATGCGATGACCACCGCAGTCTTGGCTTGCGGTGGCAACATCATTGAAAACCAGCAGTTCACAGATGAACCAACAAATACCTTTGTTATGCGTACCCGTTTTGAAACTTCACAGAGCTTAGATGCTGCACGGAAGAGTTTAACTGAGGGCTTAAGCAAATTCTCGCCCGCTCTACATATTCGCCCAACGGATGAGAAGCCGCGCGCATTAGTTCTAGTGACTAAAGAAAGCCACTGCTTGCGAGATTTGCTATACCTTCTTGAACTTGGTGAGCTACCGATAGAAATTCCATTGATTGTCTCTAACCATGAGGACCTTCGTACTCTTGTTGAATCACATGGATTTACCTTTGCTCATTTTCCGGTGACTGCCTCAACAAAGGCAGAACAAGAGAAAGCGCTACTTGCACTCATCAAAGAGCACTCCATCGACTTCGTAGTCCTTGCTCGTTACATGCAAGTTCTATCAAATGAGTTCTGTGCTGCACTGCCTGGACGAATCATTAATATTCACCACTCATTCTTACCAGGATTTAAAGGTGCTAAGCCTTATCACCAAGCACATGCTCGCGGCGTGAAAATTATCGGAGCAACGGCACACTTTGTGACTTCAGATCTTGATGAAGGTCCAATCATCGAACAAGATATTGCCCATGTTTCACACGCATCTACACCCGAAGATTTGATTGCGTTAGGTCGAGATATTGAGCGCCGCGTACTTGCTAAAGCCGTACGCCTCTATGCCCAAGATCGAATCTTTATCGTTGGCCAACGCACAGTTGTTTTTTCTTAACTAATTAAATCTGAATTCAGAAATTGGTGTCCCCGGCGGGAGTTGAACCTGCGACCTACCGCTTAGGAGGCGGTTGCTCTATCCACTGAGCTACGGGGACTAAAAAGTGTGCGTACTTGGCAAAGGTTATCGTTACGACTAACCTAGCCTCAACACGCTCATTTCCGAGCGTGAAACGAACTATATGAAAGGCCACCCATGAAAGCGCTCGTTATCGGCGCAGGCGGAGTTGGCAGTGCAATCGCAAATATCGCATCCCGTAGACCATTTATTAAGCAGATGGTTCTTGCTGATCGCAACCTGTCACGAGCTGAAGCCGCAATAGCAAAGTTAAAGGATTCACGATTCTCCGCGGCGGAGGTGAATGCTGCAGAACTTGAGGATATACGAGATCTTATTCGTAAGGCGAAGCCAGATATTGTCATTAACGCGGTTGATCCACGATTTGTAATGCCGATCTTTTTGGCATGCGAAATCGAAAATACTAATTACATGGATATGGCGATGTCGCTTTCTCGTCCACATCCTCATTATCCAAACTCTGAAACTGGCGTAAAACTTGGTGACGAGCAATTTGCTCGTGATTGGAACTGGGGTGAGCGCGGTATCTACGCCCTTGTTGGTATGGGTATCGAGCCTGGTATGAGTGATGTCTTTGCCCGTTATGCCTCCGATGAGCTCTTTTCACGACTTGATGAAGTAACTATCTTCGACGGTTCAAATCTGACTGTTGAAGGTGCTGACTTTGCTCCATCATTTTCGATTTGGACAACTATTGAAGAGTGCCTTAATCCACCACTGGTCTGGGAGGATGGACGTGGGTGGTTTACGACAGAACCATTTAGCGAACTTGAAGTCTTTGATTTCCCTGAAGGAATCGGGCCAGTTGAGTGTGTCAACGTTGAGCACGAAGAAGTTGTACTGATTCCACAGAAGGTTGATGCCAAGAAAGTGCGCTTTAAGTATGGCCTTGGCTCGGAATTTATCTCAACCTTAAAGACAATTCATATGCTTGGAATGGATCGTAAAGATTCGATCAACGTGCAAGGTGTCCAAGTTTCACCGCGCGATCTTTTGGCAGCAGCACTTCCTGATCCAGCAACACTTGGCGCACGCATGCGCGGTAAAACATGTGCAGGTACTTTGGTGAAGGGCCTTGATAAGCAAGGGAAACCAAAAGCTGTCTATATCTATAACGTTGTAGATAATGCGTGGTCTATGGAAAATTACGGTGATCAGGCTGTTGTTTGGCAGACTGCAATTAACCCCGTCATGGCTATGGAACTTATCCATAAAGGAATCTGGAAACCTGAAGGAGTAAATGGTCCTGAATGGTTTGCACCGCAGCCTTTCCTTGATCTGCTGACAGAGTATGGAAGCAGTTGGCACATTAGAGAAGAAGATACGACTGGAATAGAGGCGTAGCAATGTCGAAGTGGGCACTTGTCACGGGTGCAACAGCAGGTATAGGTGAAAGCTTTACTCGGTTGCTGGCATCCAAGGGCTTTAATATCGCTCTTGTCGCCCGTGACGAGGCTCGTCTTCATCAACGTGCAGCAGCGTTACGCGAGAAGTATCGGGTGCAGACATTTGTACTTCCCGCAGATCTTGCCACCGATCAGGGTTGCAGTTCGGTTGAGGAGTATCTCAAAGAGTTTGAGATCGAAGTTCTCATCAATAATGCTGGTTTCGGAATTAATAAGGCATTTACTATGAGCGCCCTTGATGCCGAGCAAGATCTACTTGATGTACTTGTGAGAACTCCTATGCGCCTGATGCATGTTGTGCTCCCACAGATGAAGGCGCGAAATAGCGGCACTATTATTAACGTCTCTTCTATTGCAAGCTTTATCGCAGGTGGGACATATAGCGCTTCCAAGTCCTACCTCACTGTTTTATCTGAGTCACTGCATACTGAACTACGCGCTACCAATATAAAGATCAGCGCACTCTGTCCCGGATTTACCCGTACCGAATTTCATGAGCGCGGTCGAATGAAGATGAAGGGCCTTCCAGAATTCATGTGGCTCGATTCTGACCAGCTCGTTGCTCGGTCATGGTCTGATGCGGAGAGTGGAAAGGCTGTCAGTGTCCCTGGATGGCAGTACAAACTTTTGGTCGGTTTTATCGCGACCCTGCCGAGAAGAATCGTTCGCAGCATAGGAATGAACCTACGTAAACGCTGACGTACACAGGATATTCACTGATTTAAGGGGTACCTTCGTTATGCTTAGTTCATTATCTATGGAGGTTCTCTATGTTTCGCAAAGTAATCGCCACTGCTACCGCTTCGGTACTGATAGCACTCGCCTTTAGCGCCGCGCCTGCTAGCGCTGCGACGGTAAAGAATGGCACGCCATGCTCTAAGGCAGGAGCCAAAACAAAGTCAGGTGGCGAGACTTTCCGCTGCGCAAAATATGCCCTCCAGAAGAATGCAAAACTTACCTGGCGTACCAAGGACTGTATCAAAACTGTTAAAGCTTACCGGAAGACCAACACTTCGGTGACCACCGCCCGCACCGAAACTGCAAAGACTATCGGGACTCTTGATGAAGCGATTGCAAACTTGGAAGAATCAATTACAGCGCTCACACCCGTTGTTGCAGCAAATGTGAAGGTTGAACAGGATCGTATTGCTGCGATTAAGGTCAAGCTAGATGCGATGAAAGCTGATACTGCAAATCTTGCAAAGAATGCAAAAAACATCAAGGATTATGAAACAGCTATCTCGTGGCGTGAAATCACGGTACGTCGCCTTGATACTCAGCTCTCGGCTTTCACTTCTAAAATTAATAAGTTAAAGAATGAGAAGAGTGCGGCAAATAATAACTTATCTCTTATTTCATCCTCTGCCAGCACAGCACTTTCAACAGCGAAAACCATCTGTCGCTAATTAGCCAATCGTTACCCTTGAAGCGGTTGCCTTAACGGGTAACCGCTTCAATGCTGTTGATGCTGGGCCGACTAAATTCTTTCCAGCTAATGTGAAAGTTGCTTGATGTGTCTGACATTGCCATTGATTGCCGGTCTGCACGAGTTCACCACCTTGGTGTGTGCATAACAAATTAACCGCCACATATGCTTTCGCTGAAGTGCGGACAAGTGCAATTGATCTTCCTTGCACATCATCGATGCGAACAACTCCGCCTACTTTCTTCAGCACAGGATTAGATTTCAGGGCCACTCGAACTTTGCCCGATCGCAAAATCTTCACACCTGTCGCGGCCGTTGCCGCCTCTGGTGATGAAAAGATGCCGACAGTTACCAGCGACAGCGCGCAGAGCGCTCCACGGCGAGTAATCCCGGTGGACTCTTCGATATTACTCATCTGTGGCTTCCCCTATATCCGCTCGCATCTGCCGGTGCAATAGTTGCTTGGGTGCGAACTTACCCGATTACGCGGTATGGCGCATTGGGAGTTTTTTCTCTTCATCTGGCCCTGCGCTTCATCCTTGATGGTCAGCACATTTGGCTAGACCTGATTCTCTATAACCTGGTGGCCCTGCTGGCTTTAGTCACACTCTTTGCATCCCCGGCTCATAACGATCCGCTAGCAATCGCATTTCTTGCCTGTGCAATGGGTAGCTGGATCTTTGGTTCAGTTCTCTCTAGTTATGGGCAATTCTTTAGTACACCTAGCGCAACCATCTACTTAATCAATATCTCCTACACGCTTTTTTATCCCTTTGCCTTAATGGCTATTCCGCGGATTATCAGTAAGAGAAAGAAGATTGCCGTTGTTGAAGTTTTAGATGCGGCAATTTTTGGTTTAGGACTGAGCTCGATTGCAACTGCGCTCATTCTTTCTAGGGTCATCTCAATTGAAGGTGACCAGGGATTTTTTGAAATCTTCTTTCCAATCTGCGACCTGGCAATAGCAATTACAATTGGAATTACTGCGATTACTCAACGACTGAATCTACGCTTTTTTATCTTAACTCTCGGATTTGCAATCTACCTAGTTTTTGATTACCTCTATCTTTGGATGAGTGCTCAGAATCGATATATGTTTGGGACTATCTTTGATAATGGTTGGGTTCTCGGAATCATTTTTATTTCACTCTCACTCTGGTATTCACCGGCAAATTCAGAACAAAACTTTTCGATACACCCCGCGTTTATTGCGCTCTCGATCTTTATTAGCCCCACACTCTTGGCGATGATGGCACTGCGTCCTGGAATCTTTCCTTCCTACATTGTCTTTCCTACAATCGCTACCCTGTTTCTTGCCTTTATTCGCATGACTGTGAGTTTGCGACAAGCGCGCGATCTCGGTGATGAGAAGACGTTGGCGCGCACAGATGAACTCACCGGACTTCCCAATCGGCGCAGACTCATTGCAGAACTTGATACATTCTCAAAGGTGGAAGGTGCGCTGATGCTCCTTGATCTCAATGGATTTAAGCAGGTAAATGATCAATGTGGGCATGGTGCTGGCGATCAGGTCCTGGTTCAAGTGGCTGCACGATTTGCTCGAGTACTGCCAGAGAGCGCACTTCTTGCAAGACTAGGTGGTGACGAGTTTGGTGTATTACTCAATGGAACTTCACACTCAACGCTAGAAATTCTTCAAGCCCTGAAAGCCTGCGTTAGCTATCCCTTTCTTATCGATGGAAAGGATATTTCCGTTGGAGTCAGTATTGGCCATGTCAGTAACAGCGAAGGTGGAGATTTACTAGCAAAGGCAGATGCGGCTATGTATGTCGCTAAACGATCACTTACTTTTTAATTGGCTTTTCTGGCTTATCAGCCTTGATCTCTTGCAGACGTGCCAATGATTCAAGGCGCTCTAGCGCATGATCCACAATTCGCTCTGGATACCCTTTGGAATATCCATTCAGATAGAGCCACGGTTCATGAATCTCTGCCGCAGAAAGATGGGCAAGTTCTGGGACATATCTACGGATGTAATCTCCTTCTTCATCAAAGCGCTTACCTTGCTCTATTGGGTTAAAAACTCGGTAATACGGTGATGCATCAGTTCCTGTGCCTGCCGTCCATTGCCACCCGTGAGCATTTGATGCAACGTCATAATCAACCAGATGTTCGGCAAAGAATCTCTCACCCAATTGCCACTCAAGGTGTAGATCTTTTACTAAAAATGATGCGACAACCATTCGTGTGCGGTTATGCATCCATCCTTCGTGAGTCAATTGGCGCATCGCCGCGTCGACAAAGGGGTAACCCGTCTTACCTTCACACCACGCCTTAAAATCTTTGCCTGGCTTGTTATATCGCATCGCCTTAAATTGCGGGGCATAGTAATCAGTATCTGTATGTGGGTTATTAAAGAGAACGTCGGCATAAAACTCACGCCAGGCAATCTCTTTTCGGAAAGTATCGTGGGCTTTACTCTGACCTAAGTTAGCTAAGAGAGTGCGCGGATGAATCTCACCAAACTTAAGGTAGGTGCTCATCTTTGATGTGCCATCTATACCCGCGAGATTTCGCGCTTCGTCATAGTGATCAATGGCTTTCTTCGAAAATTCTTTAAAGCGTTTCAGGGCCGCTGCTTCACCAGCTTCGATTACATCAACACCCTCTGGCATTGGAAAATCAGGAAATGCGCGGTACTTATCTGGCGGTTGTGGTGCGTTAATTACTGTTGGTGTCTTTGCTGGCGCGCGCCACCCATGAGCGCACCACGCACGATAAAAAGGCGTGTAGACACGATATGGAGTGTCATCACTTGGCTTTCGCACACGACCTGGTGCAACTGCATATGGACTACCCGTTCGAATGAGTTTTATTCCAGCGGCTTCAACTCGCGCGTCACGCGCTGCACCATAGCGTTCGTATTCATCAGAGATATGAACTTCGGTGGCATCGTACATCTGCATGAGTTCGCTCAATACTTCAACTTGATCGCCGGCAATGATGTGCAGTCGGTTACCTAGTGATTGATCGAGTGCTCGCAGCGACTGCCCCATATATGCAAGTAACTTTGCCCCCGCTTCATCGATCTGAGATTTATCCAAGATAAAGACAGGGACGATTTCATCTGAAGATTCAACAGCTGCATTAAGTGCAGGATGATCTCCGATGCGCAGGTCGCGCCTAAACCAGACGATAGAACGACTTTTTGAGGTCATGGCATGATTTAATCACTATGCGAGCAATTAAGCATTTTAAAATGCGTAGAATTCCGGGGGACTTGATGAACCAATCTCATTTTGGCTCAGAGTTTTACTTTAGAGATCGCTGAGGCTTGTATTCTATTGTCGCCACTCTTGATAACTGCAATAATCTCAAGAGTTGAACCTTTTTTGAACTTTTCTGGATGTAAGAAGACTCGATGTAGACCACCACGAGTTTTTTCGGTTTTGAAAGTTCTTCGATCCGATGTTCCAAGATGTCGCCACGCTTTACGCGGATATCTAGCGCTGAAACTAACCTCTATATAATCTTTTCCGGGCACCCGAGTAGAGATCTCGATCCAGCCTGTAGGCAAGGATGTTCTCTTTGCGGTCACCTTTAGATTTGCTAGAGCAGGAGTATTTACTGCTGAGGTACCATTTTCAATAACGAAGTAAGAGCGTCCAGATAGAGTGCACCGTGTTGGCTCTGTTGTATCGATAGAGCAGCCGCCATCCAGCAGTCGCCACCCCTGTTTAATTCCAAGTGAATTCAATTCAATGCTCTGATTGGCATCCCTTCCATTAAAGCCAACAAGGTAGCTCTTACCTTTGAGTGTCCGATTAACAATAAAGAGCCCGCCGGATGCGATGAGAACTTCTTGAGATCCTGCGCGTAAACCAGGATGTGATGCAATAACCCCTTGGATCCTACTAATCTGTTCTTGTAAGGGATGTGAGCCCTCAAATGATGAGCCATTTCCGATAGCCGGTGAACCAATTCTTACTTCAGACTTCCACTCCTCCACTTGTGTAGCAAACATACTTTGACGCGATTTTTTATCGCCGCCTGAACCCACCATTCCACGCTCATCCCCGTAGTACACAACAGGAGTTCCACGAAGATAAAAGAGGAGTGCTTGTGCAAGTTTAGAACGGTCTAAAACCTTATCTAATTCTGATTCAGAGTAACCATTTGAGATAAAACGTCCAACGCGGCCCATGTCATGATTTCCAAGAAATGTTACGAGTGAACCTGAATTTGAGTATGAAGTCGTAAAGTAATCATCTTGGTTAAAGAGCTCTGCCAGCTCTTCCACATCTAATCCATATTGGGCAAAAGGAATGATTTTCTTCTGAAAGGAGAAGTCGAGAATCCCTGGGGTTTGCCTATATACAATGTACTGCGACAGAGTGAGGGAGTCAGGATCAGCAACTTCACCAAAGATTAAGAACTCGTTCTTTCCTGATTGTTGTGCAGCCTCTCGGATTTTAGGAACAAATTGCTTCCAAAAAGCAGCATCCACATGCTTAAAGGTGTCAATTCGCATTCCATCAAAATCGTACTTTGTAATCCAATCTGTCCACACTTTTATCCAACCTTTAATGACTTCGGGATTCTTTGTGTTGATATCATCTAATCCAAAGAAGTCGCTCACTTCAATAGCACTCTCAACTTCAGGTGAATTTCCGAGATTGTTATAGTTTGATAACTTGTTAAGCCAGCTAGGTGATTTAGATTTTGCTTCAGCTGTTGTTGTTTTTGGCTTACCACTTTCATAGAAAATAACATCTGCTGTATGGTTGATGACCACATCAAAGATAACTTTAAGATCAAGTGTGTGGGCTTGTTTGATCAGATCCATCAAATCTTGTTCGGTGCCAAGGTGTGGGTCAACGGTTGTAAAATCTAGACCCCAGTAACCGTGGTACGCCGTAGAATCACCTTGAATAAACTTCTGTTTAACGGGAGGTGTTATCCATATCGATGTGAATCCCATTGACTTGATGTACCCCAGGCGTTCTGTAATGCCTTTGAAGTCGCCACCGTGCCAACCACCTATATCGGTAGGCATATACCCGCTAGCTTCATCTCCTTGAGCCAACCCACCGAAATCATTGGCTCGGTCACCGTTTTCGAATCGATCGGTCATGATGAAATAGATGGATTCATCGCTCTGAGCCAAGCGGAGTACGGGTTTAGCCAGCGATGAATAATCTGTGGCTGAAAATGCTGGGCTCGCTCCTAATGAAGAGATAATAACCCCTGCAACAACTTTTTTGAGGATGCTCACTTCAGTAACCAAATTCCTGAGACAGCCTTCTTTGATTGTATGCGCACAATCTTTCCAGTTTGTTCAGGACCATAGAGTGTTTCCTTAATGGAGTACCCGTATCTACTTAAATCAATTACTTCTTGAGTACCTTTTCGTGAAATGAAGATAAAGAGTTTTTCGCTCTTTGATTCTCGCAAATAGCCAAAAGCATCGTCTCCAATGTAGATCCATCGCAAGCCGCCATTGATCAGAGCATCGCGCTCTCTTCTAATCCCGACCAATTTCTTTACTTCTTCCAGAAGAGTGAGATCCCAGCTTGTGCGGTCTTCCCAATTGATAGTGCGTCGAGAGTCTTCACCCCAACTCCCCTCTAGACCTATTTCATCACCGGCAAAGATTGACGGCACCCCTGGGTAGGTAAAGAGTGTTGTAAGTGCAGATAAGTGTGTTGCTCTATCACCACCGACAACGGTTTTAAAACGTGCTGTGTCATGAGAATCTAAAAGCACCATACTTGCAACTAGTGAACGCCACGGAATACCAGCCGCAAAAGCGCGCATCACCGAGACTGTTCCAGCGCCATCAAATTGAGGATTTGGTACTGGAAATTGAGAAAAATTCGGTAATTGTGCATCAGCTTTATTCATCCAATTAACCATAGGACGAGCAAATCCGTTGTAATTCATTGTGCCATGCCATCCAAGACCATCAAGATCTTTTGGAGAGTGGTCGGCATTCTCGGCAACAAGCCATGCATCGGGATTGGTCTCATCCATCGCCAACCTAATTCCCGCTGCGACCTCTGCATTGATATCTTGATCGAGATACCGGCCGGTCATATTACCTACATCTATTCTCCAACCATCAAAGTTAAATGGTGGGCGCAACCAACGTCGAACAACTGAGCGATCACCACCATACATCACCTTTTGAAGTCTCTTAGATGCATAGTTGAGTTTTGGTAAAGAAGCGAGCCCCCACCAACCTACATAGCCATGTGGAATAGAAGCATCCCAATAAAAGAAATCTCTACTCTTAGCAAAACGATTCTTAAGTGCTTTTCTCAGCCATGGATGTGCACGACCACAGTGATTGGTTGTTAGGTCACCCATGATCTTAAAGCCAGCCTTATGCGCCCCTTCGGAGAGATTCACCATCGCCTGATCTCCACCAAGCACAGGATCTATCTTTTCAAAACTCGCTGCGTCGTAACGATGGTTACTTCTCCCAGGAAAAAGCGGAGTGAAATATAAAGCAGACACTCCAAGGTCTTTTAGGTAATCTAATTTTGAAATGACACCAGGTAAGTCCCCACCATAAAACTCAACGCCAGTGTTTTTAGTCTTGCCTTGAGGGAGCTGATTCCAATCTCGAGGGACTGCCCAATCAGGAATCGCAACAGGTGTCTCTGATTTTGCAAATCGGTCGGCAAAGATTTGATAGAAGACGGCGCTCTGAATCCAATGTGGGTAGCGTGGCTTGGCAATAATTTGAAAGTCTTCACGATCAGTAACATCATGAGCAAAAACACCGACACCATTTAGCCATCGATATGACTTAGCATCGACCAGCTGAAATCGATAATGCGTAACGGTATTGAGGATTTGAAGTTGAGCGCTCCACCAAATTTCATGTGGGTATTTATTTTTTATCTTCATTTCGAGTGTGCGAGGCTCGCCATCATGAAAAAATCGAACAAATACACGGCTCGATTTATCCTTTATCGGAACGCGCAGACTGAGTTCAACTGACTCCCCAATGTGCGGGGCGGAGTTGCTCACATATAACTCACTACCGTCATGATGAGGCTCAAAAATCTTCATTTATCCCTTAGTTGCTCCTGCAGTAAGCCCACCGATAATAAAACGTTGGAGGGAGAGGAAGAGAATCACCAATGGAACTGATGCGATGATTGAGCCCGCTGCGAATGGCCCCCATGTCTGTTCGTACTGACCACCAACAAACTGTTGAAGACCTACTGCAACTGTTCGTTTCTCGACATCTTGAAGGAAGAGTGAGGCAAGGATAAATTCATTGAACGTACCGATAAAGGAAAGTACGGCCGTTACTGCAAGAACTGGAGCTGCAAGAGGTAGGAAGATGAGCCAGTACACCTGGGGAACAGATGCGCCATCGAGTCGCGCCGACTCATCAAGTTCAAGAGGAATGGTGTCCAGAAATCCCTTGAGTAGCCATGCATTCACACCAAGTGCTCCGCCGATATAGATGAGATAGAGACCCCAAATACTGCCTAAGCCAAGTGATGGTGTCACCAAAAAAACCTGCTCCATCATCACATAAATTGCAGAGAGTGAGAGAAATGATGGAAATACCTGAATCAAAAGAAGAGACTTAAGGCCGATGCGGCGTCCCCTAAAGCGTAATCGGCTAAAAGCAAAAGCTGCTGCTGCCCCAATTAGGACTGAAGTTACAGCAGTGGCGGATGCGATAATAAGAGAATTCTTCATCCACGACAAATAAGGAACTCTTGAGTCAGTGAAAAGCAAAATATAATTATCAAAACTGAATTTGACAGGAAGAAGTGAGTTTGAAGATATTCCACCTGTTGGATCAAAAGATGTCACTATGACAACATAAATTGGAAATGCAGTAAACAAAACCAGTGAAATCGCCAAGATATGTTTCCAAGCGTTATTTGAACCTACTTTTTTACTCATAAGTTGTTCAGCACTTTCGATTTCTTCAAAGTATAAAGAGACATTGAACCGACGATGACAAACATCACCATTGAAATCGCGCTCGAGAGACCCAGGTTTTGAAAGTTTGTGCCGAAGGCAGTCTTATAAGCATATGAAATCAAAATATCTGTTGCCCCTGCCACTTCTCCATCAATAGCATTTGTCGGGCCACCGCCAGTTAGTAGATAAATAATATTAAAGTTGTTAAAGTTAAATGCAAAACTTGCAATCAAGAGTGGGCTCAGAATTTGTAATAGCAAGGGAAGTTTGATGGTTATAAATGCCTGCTTTTCTGAGGCACCATCAATTGCCGCAGCCTCCTCGATCTCTGAAGGAATTGCTTGCAGCGCTCCACTTCCGATGAGATACATGTAAGGAAAACCTAGCCAGAGATTGACTAAGATCACTGCAAATCGAGCAAGCCACGGGGATTCAAACCAAGCTACATCTAATCCAAAGAGAGTGTTAATTGCTCCATACTCTTGATTAAAAAGTCCCCTCCAAATCAAGATACTCATAAAACTGGGGATCGCGTACGGAAGAATCAAGAATCCCCTGTAAAAGCGCCGGAATTTAATCGGGTCCTGTAGGGCGATAGCCAACGCCATACCAACAGCAAAAGTTGTTCCAACGGAGAGAAAAGCAAAGGCAATTGTCCAGATAAAGACCTTGATAAACGGATCCCGTAAGTTCTTGTCAAAAAAGAGTGACTTGAAATTATCCATACCAGAAAATGCACGCCAACCTGGATCTAATTTGAAGCTCGGATCATCTTTACTAACAAAATTTCCCTCACCGTTATCAATAAATATCTCTCCGGACTGGACGTTTATCAACTGATCTTTATTTTTGTTGTATTCAATTGACTGAGTTAAGCGCGCGGCAACATCAGTTCCCTGAGGGTTCGCAAATGACCCATCACCTAATGGAAAACGGAGATTAGTAATCACCTCATCAAGTCCAGAAAACTCTTCATCTGTTAGCTTTACAATTCCTTTAGCCTCAATGATAAATCCTGTTGAATCTCTTGTGATATCACCTTCAGAAATGGGGCGTGTCCCTCTCTCTGTAGCATATAGAAGTTGTGAGCGAACTGGATCAAAAAGAATCGCTGCAAATTGATCATCGGATGATTTTCCAAGAAAGAGATCATACGTTGTACCAGCATCATCTGGGAGAAGTCCATTGTTGAGAATTTCGACAATTGCAGACTCTCTAGCAATTTCATTTCCAGTTTTAAAATTGTAGGTGGACATTAAGATTGTGTACCCAGTAGGTGTTACAACAAAAATTGTGAAAAAGATTAGTCCTACGCTGAGAAATTTAAGTGGGATAGCACCTTTAGTAATAAAGGAATAATTAAGAAAAATTAGAGTAGCAATGACTACGCCTGCAATAATAAAAGAGCTCTTATTTATTGCCGCTGATAACAACAGGATCAGAAGTGCATCGGCTGCCCCTAGAAGTGCATACTTCAGGACTAGGGCAAGAGGTCCGCGTAAACCGACGAGAGCGTAAAACATCGTGTCCTTTCCTCTCACAAACTTTGGCAAAAATTAATGGAGAAGGTGGGGATTTACCTGAAAGTAAATCCCCACCTTCTCCAGGTACTGGAGATTTCTAGTTAGCTCTTTGCAGCGTTAGCAAAGTTCTTTGCCAAGATTGCAGCAGCCTTATCTAGAGTTGTGTTCAGATCCTTACCAGCAAAGATATCTTTGAGGGCATCGTCTGAAACTGCATACCAATCAGCTCCACCAGTCTTATCTCCGAGTGGGCCATTAAGCTGTGGAACGGCGTTGCGTGAAGCCTGACCGAGTCCTGCTGCATCTAGATCCTTTGTCTTTTCAGACGCTGAAAGGTGAGCGAGTGGACGTGGAGTCTTCTGGGCCTCGTTGAATGCAAGTTGTCCTTCTTCTGATGCGAAGAAGCGGTTAAGAAGCTGGTTGGCTCCTATGCGAACTCCGTGCTTTGTTGCATAAGAAGTGAGGTAAGCGGCTGAGTATCCAACCCACTGATTACCGAATGTTCCTTCGGTAACACCAGGAAGTGAACCCCATGCGTACTTGATTCCAGCCTTCTGGATTCCATCCATATTCCAAGCACCAACAAGTGCTACAGGAACTTTTCCAGCCTTGAATGCTGAATCACATTCGCTGTATGAGAAGAAACCATTGGTCTTGCCATCGGCACCAAGAAGATACTTCTTAGCATTTTTCTTAAACGCTGGTGAATTGAAAACAACCTTTGAAAGATTAGCGGTTGTTCCTTTATATCCCCAAGTTCCTCCACCAAGTGCTGTGAGTACTGGCTGGGCTCCCCAGGTTCCGTTAAATGAGCAGATGCCATTTGTTAGACCTTTTGAAGTCTTATTGGCTGTGTAGTAATCATAGATCTCTTGCATTGTCTTTGGCGCTTTAGCCATAAGTGCTGTGTTGTAAACCATTCCTGTGACATCAGCATCCGTTGGGATTCCGTAAACACGAGCCTTAACGGTAAGTGCTCCAATTGCAGCCTTTGAGAAAGCTGCACGAGTTGTTGATGAAATGATGAGTGACTGAATCTTTCCAGATTTTGAACCTGAAAGTGCAAGTGATCCATCGCGGAGAATAATGTCTGGCCCTGTTGCAGCCGTTGCCTTATCCCATGCAGTTCCGAGTGCATCGTATGAAGCAAATGATCTCACACTGACTTTGTAACCTGGAACTTCTGCTTCCATCTGCTTAACGATTGATTCAAGAGCAGGACCACGAGTGTCATCTGCCCAAATAACAATTGACTTCTTTGCGGCGAATGCGGTTGGAACTGCCATCACTGATACTGCTAGTGCTGCTGCGGCGATAGCACCAACAACACCATAACGCTTCTTTGTCATAAATTTCCTCCATGAATTCACATGAATTGCGAGGGTGCAATTCATTAGTGATATCGACGGAAGTGCCTACCGCCGTCGAGATCCTTATTCTTTCGCCTTGGGTAGGGGTAATCAACTTTTTGCAGGCAGAAAATTCGTGCCTGAAGGCACGTTACCTAATTGTTATAAAGTTGAGCGTTTACAGAAATGTTTTCATACCCCGTGATTGGGCTACTTGTGGAGCTGTTCGACCGTTGCATCCCAGCCCAGAACGTCCTCGGGCTTGCGCGGTGCCTTGCCAACATAACGCGCTGATGGGCGAATCAAGCGACCAGTGCGCTTTTGCTCGAGGATGTGTGCAGACCAACCAGCGGTGCGCGCTGCGGTAAACATCGATGTAAATAGTGGTGCTGGAACTTCTGCGAAGTCCAAAATAATTGCAGCCCAGAACTCAACATTTGTCTCAAGAACGCGATCTGGTTGACGCTCGCGAAGTTCCTTAAGGGCAGCTTTTTCAAGCGCCTCTGCTACTTCATAACGTGGTGCATTAAGTTCCTTTGCGGTACGACGCAGTGTGCGAGCGCGTGGATCCTCAGCACGATATACACGGTGACCGAATCCCATCAAGCGCTCTTTGCGATCGAGTAATCCTTTAACGTACGCCTCGGCATTACCAGTCTTCTCAACTTCCTCAATCATGTGAAGAACGCGAGATGGTGCACCACCATGCAACGGACCTGACATCGCACCGATCGCACCGGAAAGCGCGGCGGCAACATCAGCGCCAGTTGATGCGATAACGCGGGCGGTAAATGTTGATGCATTCATTCCATGTTCAGCAGCAGATACAAAGTAGGCATCGATTGCGCGAACGTGTAACGGATCAGGATCGCCACGCCAGCGAATCATCATTCGTTCAACGACAGTGTGCGCTTTATCAATCTCTGACTCAGGAACCGGCGCTGCAATAATTCCACGCGCTGCTTGTGCTAAATATGAAAGAACCATCACAGATGTGCGCGCAAGGTTGCTGCGAATCTCTTCATCTGAAATATCTAGTGTTGGCTGAAATCCCCAAGATGGTGCAAGCATTGCAATTGCTGATTGCACATCTACGCGCACATCACCTGAGTGAACTGGAAGAGGGAATAGTTCAGCGTTGGGGAGTCCTGGATTAAATTGATCATCAACAAGTAATCCCCATACATTTCCAAAAGAGACGCGACCTACGAGATCATCGATATCTACTCCGCGGTAACGCAGCGCGCTACCTTCTTTATCTGGCTCAGCAATCTCTGATTCAAATGCAATAACACCTTCGAGTCCTGGCTTGAAATCATCTGACACGGTGTAGCTCCAGTCTGGCACCACTGCCGGCGCGCTCGTTTACAGTGCCAATTCTGCACCCGAAAGCGGGGTGCTCGCGACCATCCTCACGTCGAGATGACGCGGGGGCCAAAGTGACGTTAGATACAACTATGAACCAAGCCAGCAATGAGAGCCAATCCCCTGATCAGAGCCTGACGCGAGATGCCATCAGAGCAATGCGCCGTTCATACGGGGATGTCGGTCTTGAAAATCTACCTGCCGATCCCTGGTCAACATTTTCGCTCTGGCTGAGCGAGGCAGCCTCCAATGAATTTATCGTTGAAGCAAATGCGATGGTCTTATCTACCCTTAATGGTGAACAACAGATCTCTACCCGTACTGTGCTGTTAAAAGATATCTCTGAAGGCGGATTTACATTCTTTACCAACTATCAATCACGTAAAGCCCACGATATGGAGATCAATGATCAAGTCACATTGTTATTTCCATGGTTTGCGATGGAGCGCCAAATAAGTATTAGCGGCCTTGCGCAGAAAATCTCCGATCGTGAATCAGATGAATACTTTGCAACCCGGCCTTGGTCGAGTCAGATCGGTGCATGGGCCAGTGCGCAATCTCAAACTTTGGAATCACGCGAAGAGTTAGCCAATCGCTTTGCCGGTGCCAGCCAGAAATGGCCCGAAGGCTCGCACGTTCCACGTCCCCCACATTGGGGCGGCTATCGAGTCCTGCCCCTGGCGATCGAATTTTGGCAAGGGCGCTACTCGCGTCTTCACGATCGCTTGCGCTATGAGAGACAGAGCACTGATTCTGGGTTCGTACTCACTCGTTACTACCCGTAGTCTTGCCCCATGAGCGCAGAGATCATTATCCCGAAAAACTTGAAACCACTCGATGGACGTTTTGGTTGCGGACCATCAAAGATTCGCCCAGAGGCGTTGTCATCGGTACTTTCAAGTGGAACATCAATCATTGGAACATCACACCGTCAAAAGCCGGTGAAGAGCGTTGTGCACCGCGTGCGCGAAGGACTCCACTCTCTCTTTAACCTTCCTGATGGTTATGAAGTAATTCTTGGAAACGGCGGCTCTACCGCGTTCTGGGATATTGCAACCAGTGGGTTGATTGAAAAGAGGTCACAGCACTTGGTTTTCGGTGAATTTTCATCAAAGTTCGCAAGCGCTGCAAAAGAAGCGCCATTTCTAGATGAACCCACCGTTATTAAATCAGAACCAGGTACGCACCCAGTTGCTGTAGCTGAAGCAGGGGTAGATGTGTACGCACTCACCCATAACGAAACAAGTACTGGCGTAGCAATGCCGATCACTCGTCCTGCTGGGACAGATGGTGCACTTGTTCTTGTCGATGCAACTAGCGCTGCCGGTGGTCTACATGTTGATGCTAAAGAATTTGATACTTATTACTTTGCGCCACAGAAATCATTTGCATCCGATGGCGGACTCTGGCTTGCGCTGATGAGTCCAGCTGCGATCGAACGTTCTGAAAAAATCAAAGCGTCAGGACGTTGGATACCAGCATTTTTTGATCTTGGAATCGCAATTGAAAATTCACGTCTTGATCAAACCTATAACACTCCAGCGCTTCTTACGCTAATGTTGTTAGCAGAACAAGTTGAGTGGATGAATAGCAACGGTGGATTATCGTTTGCCACTGGACGTAGTTCATCATCTGCTGCAAAGCTCTATGGTTGGGCTGAGAAGACCTCATATACAACCCCATTTGTGGTAGATCCAGCACAACGTTCTCATGTCGTCGGAACAATTAATTTTGATGATTCAATCGATGCGACCAAGGTTGCAGCCGCTCTCCGTGCCAATGGAATCATAGATACAGAGCCTTATCGCAAGCTTGGCAAAAACCAGCTCCGTATTGCAATGTTTCCTGCAGTGGATCCAAACGATATTGATGCGCTCACTGCATGCATTGATTACGTTGTCGCCCAGCTCTAAAGATGCCGCGTAACGCTGTTCGCGATCGATTTTTTTGGCAGGTAGCATTTCAAACAGTTGCCATCAATATGTTCTTGGGTGGCTTTGGCCCTTCCCAAGGTCTACTGCGCGAAGATCAAGGAACAACCGGGGCTCAGGCCGGACTTCATGGAACGGCGTTGGGCGTTGCAGCGATCGCTGCTGGCGCACTTAACTCTCGCTTAGCTCATAAATTTGGGCGATTAAAACTCTCATGGCTTGGACTGACACTTTTCTGCACGGGGCTAATCGCGTTCATTCTCTTTCCAACCTATCCCACCACTTTGATCTCAATTTTTCTCGCAGGCTATGGAATATCAACAGTTATTAATAACAGCCTAACAATGCTCAATCACCATGCAGGCAAAAAGGCAGCACTGACGATCTCCCAGGCTAATGCAGTTGCATCTGTCGGATTCATCATCGGAACTTTACTGATCGGGACAATCGCTACTACCTATCCAGATAAATGGCGCCTTGGCCTCTTTCTCATTATTCCATTCGTGCTCTTTATCTATCTCTTCATGAGAGATAAGACTTATGTTGACCATGTCTTCGGAGATGGATCTCGCCAAAGAGGGAAGATGTCATTAAAGTTCTGGATCTCTTGGATTGGATTTATCGCCTGTATCGCCAGCGAGTTCGCCACATCTTTCTGGGCAGCGAGCCTCTTTAAAGAGCGCGTCGGAGGAACAAGTGCATCTGCGACAACTGTGATGCTGGCATATGGCATCGGTATGGCGTTAGGCCGTTGGTATGTCGGTCAAATTCTCTACAGGCTGCACCTTGATCAACAGTTACTTACAGTTATTGGAATCCAATTTATTGGTTTTGCAATTTTCTGGTTCTCACATATTTACGCAGTAAGCATCCTTGGACTCTTTCTTATCGGAGTCGGGTTATCCACTCAATTCGCACTCGCCTCACTTCGCATGATCGACCTCAGCGATGGGCGTCCAGATCAAGCGATAGGTCTAAGTTCGTTAGCGGCAGGAATTGCTATTGCTCTTGCGCCTCTTCTCCTCGGTCTCCTTGACGATCAATTCGGAATATCGCGCGCCTACATTATGGTGCCGGTCTTAATTACAATTGCCTTTCTTGTAGTTCTATTCATTCCAACACATGTATCCCAGAAAAAAGTGCATGAGGCTGAGGGGATTTCAGAGTGAGCTATAAAAGTAGACGAATAATCTCGCTAGTCACAGTCGTAGTGTTACTAGCGTGGATAGTCATAGTTGGGAGGTAACACGCCCTCTACAGTGATATCACCTGGTACTTTCACTTTATCTTTGTAGTACATCCAAATTGCAACCATACCAATCAGTGATATTCCGCCACAGATTGCAACACTCTCACGTACACCAATTGCTTCAACCAAATAACCAATTCCGACAGATCCAAATGGTGTTCCACTCATAAATATAAAGAGGTAGATTCCCATCACACGGCCACGAATCGCTGGGTCAGAGTGCATCTGCATAAGCGAGTTTGCTGAAATCAGCATAGTCAAAGCGAAGAAACCACATAGAGGCAGCCATATGGCATAGATTTCAAATGTTGGCATAACTGAGAGAAGTAAAATCGAGAGCGAGAAAATTGTTCCAGTCTTTATGACGAACATAGTGTTTCGTTGTTTTTCGAATCTAGCACTGACTAGAGCTGCCATGAGTGAGCCAATGCCAATATAGGTGCCAAGAAGCCCAAAGGATGCAGCCCCTTTATTGAATTCACCGCGGGCCATCAGAGCGTTAAATATCTGGAAATTAAGTCCAAAGGTGGAGGCAAAGAAGACCGCGATCATCACAACATAAAGGTCTGGTCGCGCTCGAGCGTAGGCAAAACCCTCGCGTAGTGTGCCCTGAGTCTTTTTAAATTCATGGATAAAGAATTCGGATTTACGTAAAGATAAAAGCGCGATATTGACAGTGATATAACTTGATGCATTGATAAGAAAAGATGGACCTGTCCCAAAATGAGCTATGAGAAAGCCTGAAACCGCAGGGCCAATGAGACGACCAGCATTAAAGTTGGCAGAACTTAAACTGATGGCATTTGCTAAATCTACAGGTCCCACGATCTCAGCATTAAAAGATTGACGAACAGGATTATCAATCGCACCTGAAATCCCAAGTACCGCCGCGCAGGCAAAGACATGCCAGAGTTCAACATTGCCAGATACGACCAGAACTCCCAAAACGAGTGCGGATAATCCGCCAAAAGTATTTGTCAGAACAAGAAGCAAACGTTTATCCACCCGATCAGCCAAAAGTCCACCATGAAGTGTAAAGATTAAAAATGGGGCGAATTGAATTGCTGTGACTAAGCCTAAGTAATAAGCATTGTTATTGGTCAGTTCTAGAACAAGCCAATCTTGTGCGATGCGCTGGGCCCATGAACCGATATTGGAGACGGCATTTGCCGAAAATAGAATTCGATAATTTCTGTGCCGGAAAGAACGCCAATTTCCGCTCACATCGATGCGCACCCGCGTTATTATAGTCGCATGGTCCAGAAGTCATCGATAAAAACTGTTGTCATCCTTACGGCAATCGGAACTATTGCTTGGCTAATCGCCGGGATGGTTGCAATCACTCTTGATTATGATTCAAAGTATGTATGGACCTGCATAGCCGGGGCAGTACTAGGTTTCGTTGGGATCCGATACTCAATCAGGCGAGATCGTCGAAGTGGCATTTAAGCCTCGAGCTCGCCTGCGATTCCCCGCAATACACGTCCCAAACGCTCTGCTTCAGCTCCTGATGGATGGCGACCCTGACGTAGACCGTTACCAACTTTATCCAAAATCTTGATCGTATCTTCGATCATTGCCGCAAGATCATCATTATTTACTCGTGAATTCTCAGCCAGTGAGACAGGTGCATCAATAATATGAATCGACATCGCCTGCGGTCCCTTGCGAGAGTCAATGACAGAGAATTCAAGTTTTGTTCCAGGCTTAACCGTTGTGACGCCCTCAGGAAGTGCCGTCGCTGCTAAATACACATCTTCGCCTTCATCGGAGGCGATAAAACCAAAGCCTTTTTCAAGGCTAAACCATTTAACGCGGCCTGTAGGCATTGGATACTCCTTGGGTAGAAACAATAGTGATGAGTTTATCGCAGATTGATAGGGCGGTGCTACTTAATTGTCGCTTCGCTATGCGCACCGCAGCCGTGATCAACTGAAACCACGCGTGCATCATCTGGTGCAATCGCATTGGCGCAGACACCGAAGGATGCGCGAAGTGAACCAGCGATCGGCAAGAAGAAACCACATGTTTGGCAAGGCTTAGGCGCACTCTGCGCAATGAGAGCGTTCGGTCCGCTATCTCCGGCATACCAGCGCTTACTTGCCTGATCGCGTCCTTCGATTGAGAGTACGCGCGCACGTGAAAGACCTAAATCAAATACCTGCATCGGATCAAGTTCTTCATCTTGAATCAATGAGTGCACACCTGGAGCTAATCGAGTGTCATCAAGAATGCTCGGAACAACAACTCCAGGCTGAATATCTTCAGGCAGGATACGGTCGCGGTATTCAACCCACTCTGGTGCAATCAGTGAATCTGGACCAGGAAGCACAACCACATCACAGATAGTTGGTGTCGCGCCATCTTCAACTTCTGCGACAGTGACGCACCAGCGCCATCCTTGATAGCCCGCAAGATCTGCTTCAAATAAAAATGTTGAGACGCGATTGTCGCTATCGATATCTACAGAGATAAATGCGCCAACCTGCGCGGGCTTTTCGGCATCGGCAATTGCGGCGTTACGTGCGATCTCTTGTGCCGACATTGTCATGGAGTAAGGATAAAGCAGAACAGGCCCGCGACGTTAATCGCAAGCCTGTTCTGGTAATTCTTATGCGAGGATCAGATTAGAAATCCATTCCCCCGCCATCGCCGCCCATAGGAACGGCTGGCTTCTTCTCTGGCTTATCAGTGATGACAGCCTCAGTTGTAATAAAGAGTGCGGCAATTGATGCAGCATTCTGCAAGGCAGAACGTGTGACCTTTACTGGATCGATGATGCCAGCTTTGATCATGTCGACGTACTCACCGGTTGCAGCGTTAAGGCCGTGACCTGAATCGAGGTGACGCACCTTCTCAACGATGACTCCACCTTCAAGACCTGCGTTAACTGCGATCTGCTTCAGTGGTGCTTCGATCGATACTTCAACGATCTTTGCACCAGTTGCTTCATCGCCTTCGAGCTTAAGCTTTTTAAATGCAGCTGTTCCTGCCTGCAAGAGTGCAACGCCACCACCGGCGACGATGCCTTCTTCAACTGCAGCTTTGGCATTACGTACTGCATCTTCAATGCGGTGCTTGCGCTCCTTGAGTTCTACCTCAGTTGCGGCTCCTGCCTTGATAACAGCAACGCCACCAGCAAGCTTTGCCAAGCGCTCTTGTAGCTTCTCGCGATCGTAATCTGAATCTGACTTTTCGATCTCAGAGCGAATCTGTGCGACGCGACCCTTGATCTGTGCGTCATCTCCGGAGCCCTCAACGATTGTGGTCTCTTCCTTCGAGACAACAACTTTGCGAGCGCGACCAAGAAGTTCAATGCCAGCACTTTCTAGCTTGAGGCCAACTTCTTCTGAAATCACTGTTGCTCCGGTAAGGATTGCAATGTCTTGCAGCATCGCCTTGCGACGATCTCCAAAACCTGGCGCCTTTACCGCTACTGAACGGAATGTTCCCTTGATCTTGTTAACAACGAGAGTTGCAAGTGCTTCACCTTCAACATCTTCTGCGATGATCGCAATTGGCTTTCCAGCTTGCATAACTTTTTCAAGCATTGGAACGAGGTCCTTGATATTTGCAATCTTTGAATTTGCGATCAAGATGTATGGATCTTCTAGAACTGCTTCCATACGATCTGTATCGGTGACAAAGTATGGAGAGATGTAACCCTTATCAAAGCGCATACCCTCGGTGAGCTCGAGCTCAAGACCGAATGTATTTGACTCTTCTACGGTGATCACGCCTTCTTTACCGACCTTATCCATCGCCTCTGCGATCATCTCGCCGATAGTGACATCGGCGGCAGAGATCGATGCAGTTGCTGCAATCTGCTCTTTTGTCTCAACGCTCTTTGCCATCGAAGCAAGCTCGGCGACAATCGCATCTACCGCTTTTTCGATTCCGCGCTTAAGTGCCATTGGGTTTGAGCCGGCTGCTACGTTGCGAAGACCTTCGCGCACAAGAGCCTGCGCCAATACTGTTGCGGTGGTTGTGCCATCGCCTGCGACATCATCTGTCTTCTTCGCAACTTCCTTAACAAGTTCTGCGCCGATTTTTTCCCAAGGATCATCGAGTTCGATCTCTTTGGCGATTGAGACGCCGTCGTTGGTAATTGTTGGGGCGCCCCACTTCTTCTCCAGCACAACGTTTCGTCCGCGAGGTCCAAGAGTTACCTTGACCGCATCGGCTAATACGTTCATTCCGCGCTCTAATCCGCGTCGGGCTTCTTCGTTAAAGGCGATCTGCTTTGCCATGGATATGTGCTCCTTCGTGCGTTGCAAGGGGCCGACTTATCACTCTCGACCCGTGAGTGCTAACGCCAAATCTACGGCCTTCTATTCCCGACTGCAAAACGAAGGGAGGGGACGAAGGGCCAGGCGTGAAGAGCGAGGCGGTATTTAGCGAGTGGTGCGAGCGTTGGTGCGGGCCTCGCGCAGGCGGCGCAGGCGCTTGACCAGCATCGGAGAGGCTTCCAGGGCCTCCTGGCGATCGATCAGATCGTTGAGAATTTGATAGTAACGAGGAGCGCTTAAATCGAAGAGCTCTTTGATCGCGCTCTCTTTCGCCCCCGCAAAGCGCCACCAGCTGCGTTCGAATTCCAGGATTCGGGATTCGAGCTCGCTTAATCCTGGATGGGTAGAGCCAGAATTCACGCTCTCATTATTTTCCAGGGCTGACATATGGGCAATCGTAATAGATATCTACAAGAAACTGTGGGATTTACAAGGTAGCAAGTATCGCTTTGATATCTGCGATCGTCGTCCATGGATTAACTATTGCAAAACGAAGAATCGGCTCGCCGTCATGAGATGAGGGTGTGACAAAACCAATCTGATCTTCTAATAACTGATTGCTCCATTGTTGATACTGATCTTTCTTCCAACCCTTGCGAGTAAATGCAACGATGGATAAATCCGGTGCGCGCAGAAGTTCGAGATTGGGATGTTCTTGAATTAACACGGCTGCGTCACGTGCAACTTGCAGCGATTCTTCAACAGCATCGCGATATGCATCGGTTCCGGCGGCGGCAAGTGAGAACCAAAACGGTAGACCGCGCGTGCGACGAGTAAGTTGAATCGCATAATCGGAAGGATTCCACGTACCATCATGAAGCGAGTCAAGATAAGAAGCGTGTTGTGTATGAGTATCGCGCGCGATATCTGGGTCGCGGTAAACGAGCGCGCAGGCATCGTATGGAGCAAAGAGCCACTTATGTGGATCAACAATAAATGAATCGCAGAGTTCTATCCCGTTAAAGTTACTGCGAACAGATGGCGCACAGATTCCAGCAAGTCCATAAGCGCCATCAACGTGAAACCAAATATTGCGATCATGGGCTGCTTTAGCAGCTCCAACCAAATCATCAATCACACCGAGGTTTGTTGAGCCAGAAGTTGCGACAACTGCACATATTTGCCCATCAGTTGATGCGTGATAGGCGTCAATTGCTGCTGCAATATCCTCGCCATACATCCGTAGATCACTGCGAACTGCGACAGTCACAATCTCAACATCCATCACGTGCGCGGCTGTTGCAATTGATGAGTGTGCCTCTTCGCTACATAAAATAGCCCACTGCTTGATGCCTGGAAATTTCTTACGTGCATCTTCGCGCGCAGTAACAAGTGCTGAGAGATTTCCAATTGTGCCACCTTGTACAAATACACCGCCGGCTGATTCTGGAAGCCCTGCTAAATCAGAGAGCCAACGAAGCGCTTGGTTCTCTGCAAAGACAGCACCGGCTCCTTCTTGCCAGGATCCGCCATAGAGGGCGCTTGCACCAACGACGAGATCAAAAAGGCTTGCATATTCACTGGGAGCCGATGGGATATATGCCAAATATCGTGGGTGATCTGTTGAGATACATGCTTGTGCCAAAACTTCTGTGAAAAGTGCCAGCGCTTTACTGCCACCTAATCCTTTGGCCGAAATTGTGTTGCCGACCTCAGCGAATAAATCTGCCGCAGTTCTTGGACCATCGAGCGGTGGATCATTTTTTAAACGATCAAGACTGTAGGCCAGAACTTCTTGCGCCAAAACTTCAATCTCTGCCGTGAACTTATGCATCCTTGCGGGCTCGTTTTACAATATTTCGAATCATTGTTGGAAATACAAAAAGATGTAGCGGTGCAATCGCATGCCAATACAGCTGCCCACCTAATCCACGTGGATAAAATGTTGCTTCTTGCACGATATGTGTCTTTCCATTTTCTGAATCGACGGTAAATTCAAGCCACGCTTTCCCAGGTAGGACCATCTCTGCATAGAGTTTTAATCTGCGACCAGGTTCAAGTTCCTCTACTCGCCAAAAATCTAGGCTCTCGCCAATACGTAAGAAATCAGGATCACGCCGTCCGCGGCGCAGACCGACTCCACCGACACCACGATCGATGAGTCCGCGTGCCCACCATAAAAAGTCAGAACCAAACCATCCATGTTCTCCGCCGATACCTTCGATCTGGCGCCAGATTTTTTCAGCTGAAACATCTGTGATTACTTCACGACGGTCGCGTAAAACTGCTTCACCTGCCCACTCGGGATCTCCTTGGGCTTTCTGCCACGGGGCTGTTGGACTTGTTGCATCTGACCAACGAGTTTCAACGCTATGTGCGCTAATTTTTGAAAGCGCCAGAGTCATTGCAGTCGAGACATCGGTAAGACCTTCAGGCGGCGGTGGAATAGTTGCATTGATGCTCTTTGCCGGGTCTGCCACAACTTCACTAATAAGCGAACCGACAAGTGGACGAGCTAACGCAGTTGGCACGGGTGTGACTAAACCAATCCATAAACTGGATAGCCCCGGAGTAAGAACGGGAATCTTTACAATGATGCGCTTTTTGAGCCCAGATAGCTTTGCAAACTTCTGCATCATATCCGCGTAGGTCAGAACTTCAGGGCCACCGATATCAAAAACTTTTCCAACTGGTGCTGGAAGAAGCGCTGCATTTTTTAAGTAATATAAAATATCGCGAATTGCGATGGGGTGCGTGCGGTTCATTACCCATTTTGGAGTTGTCATGATCGGCAAGCGGTGAGTTAAGTGACGCAACATTTCAAAGCTGGCAGAGCCCGAACCGATAATTATTCCGGCACGTAACTCCATGACCGGCACCGATGTACTTGCTAACTCTGCTCCTGTGCGAGCGCGCGATGCTAAGTGCTTGCTGATGTTCTTATCATTTGCGATTCCACCTAGGTAGACAATCTGTGAGACGCCTGCAGCTTCAGCCGCCTGCGCGAAATCGCGCGCCATCTTCGCCTCGATCTCATCGAAATCTGGACCGAGATTAATTGAGTGCAGAAGGTAATACGCCGTATGAATGCCAGTGAGCGCGCTATCAAGATCTGCACGATTTTCGGCGCTGCCTTCACTAATTTCAACCGAAGATGCCCATGGTTGTCCTTGAATTTTGTGCCAATCGCGAACCAAAATTCGCACATCTAATTTTTCTTCGATCAGGGTGCGCACTAACCGCCCACCGACATAGCCCGATGCCCCTGTGACGAGGTAGAGCCGCTTTTCACTCTTCGGATTCATGAGGTTCAGCCTAGACTGCAGACATGGCAACTTCCACACGACCCCGCGTGGTCATTCTTGGCGCCGGCTTTGGTGGCCTAGCAACGGCGCGCGCCTTAGCTGGTAAGGCCGAAGTGATCGTGGTCGACCGCCACAACTACCAAACTTTCTTGCCGCTTTTGTATCAGGTTTCTACCGCCGGCCTTGCCGCAGATCACGTGGCACATCCAGTACGTGGCATCTTAAATAAAGATAAAATCAAGTTTCGTATGGGATCACCGATCTCAGTTGATCACAAGAACAAGTCGGTTAAATTGGACTCCAGCGAGAGCTTAGATTTTGATCACTTGGTTGTCGCACTTGGATCTTCCACAAATGATTTTGGAATTCCAGGTGTTGCCGAATATGGGCTAGGAATGAAAAATGTCCACGAGGCTATTGCGATTCGAGCTGAGATTATGCGCCGCTTTGAAGATCTCTGTCGCTTTGAAGATGAGACTCGCTTAAGCATCTCGGTTATTGGTGGAGGCCCAACAGGTGTTGAGATGGCGGGTGCGATTGCCGAACTTGTTCGGGGGCCGTTACGTAATGATCATAAACATGCATCTGAACATATTGATATCTACTTGATTGAAGCAGGGCCACGAATCCTGCCGATGTTCTCCGAAAAACTTTCTAATCGCGCACAGCGTGACCTGGAAAAGATGGGTGTTACGGTAAAACTCAATACCGCAGTGCAAGAGGTAAAGCCGCGCAGTATTTTGATTAAGGGCGCGGATTCAATTCCATCTGAGGTAACAATTTGGGCAGCTGGGGTAAAAGGTGAGCCAACGGGTGCAATCCTTAATCTTCCACTCGATGGCACTCGCATCAGCGTTGATCCAACACTTGCGGTTTCGCATTATCCATATGTCTGGGCCATCGGCGATATTTCAGGTGCTAAAGGTAAGGATGGACGTTTCTTGCCTCAGGTTGCACCTGTTGCAATGCAGCAAGGGCGTTTTGTTGCCGCACAAATAATTAAGCTAGCTGCTGGTAAAGCGCTACAACCATTTAAGTATCGCGATAAGGGTTCTATGGCAACGATCGGCCGACATAAGGCTGTTGTACAAGTTGGTAATTTCACAATGACAGGAATTCTGGCTTGGTATGCCTGGCTCTGGCTACACCTTTTCTATCTCTTAGGTGGAAGTAATAAAATTGGCACGATGGCTGATTGGACGTGGAATTACCTGACATTTGATCGCGGCAACCGACACATTATGGACAGCATGTAGCAATGTCTGAGTACATCGATCTTCGTGGTCATCGTATTCGTTCCTACGAGTGGCCCCACGACGGTGAGGCGGTGCTATTACTCCATGGTGGTTTAAGCCAAACATCACATTGGGATATGCAGATACTTCCAGCAGTGGAAGATCACTTTCATGTCTTTGCTTATGACCGTACCGGACATGGCTTTACCGGTGATCAACCAGGAAGTTTCCACTTTGAATTTCAAAAAAATGAAGCGATTGCATACTTAGAAGATGTTGTAAAAAAGCCAGCGCATATTGTGGGCTACAGCGATGGGGCAAATATTGCGCTGATGGTTGCTATAGAGCGACCAGATCTCGTTGCCTCCATAGTCTCGATCGCAGGAAATTACGATCACACCGGTATCCATCCACTACCTGAACCAGATGGATTTATTGCCCAAGAAGATCGTGACGAATACGCAATTACTTCTCCCGATGCTCCCCACACACTTGATGAAAAAATTGCGAAGATGAGCGCGATCTGGAAGGTCGAACCAAAGATTGCTCCAGATTCGCTGACAAATATTCAATGTCCCGTCCTAGTTATGGCCGGAGATGATGATGTGGTGCGCCACGATCACACTATTGAACTCTTCGAGCGAATTCCATTGGGCCAACTAGCAATCGTTCCTGGGACATCACATGGATTAGTTAAGGAGAAGCCGGCAATAGTCCAAGCTTTGATCGAAGACTTTCTCTCTGACTTAAGTTATCCAATAACGCGCATGCCAATTAAACGGAGCAATCCAGATCTTTAGAAATCTTTAAATTTGATTGCACCGCTCTTAACGTCATAGATCGCGCCTATAACTGAGACTCCCTCACGTATAAACGGGTATGCACGGATGCGAGTGAGATCTATCTCAAGGGCAGCTTCTTGATCTTTTGTCACCCGAAATTCCAGGCTTCGGGTATCTACCCCGTACTGCTTTTCGATTTCGTCGTGCAAAGTCGATTCATCGCTCTGGGCCATACGGCAATCGGTATGAGGCATCACAAGAATGCGGTCAACGTTTAAAAGATAGGTAGCAAGCACAAGCGTGCGCAGAACATCTTCAGTGACACGCGCTCCTGCATTGCGCAAGATCTTGGCATCACCTGAGCGCATACCGACAACAGAGAGTGGATTGATTCGCGAATCCATGCAGGTCACAATCGCTAAACCTTTAGCCGCTGATCCTGTGAGCTCGCTATATTTAAAACCTTGAGCGTATTCTTTATTTGCACTGATTAGATCGGCAAACTTCTCGTGATCGGTGTATCGCTTATTCGCCATCTATGCCTCTCTTTGAATTCATGGAGCCCCCCGTCAGGATTGAACTGACGACCTTCCGCTTACAAGGCGGATGCTCTACCACTGAGCTAGGGAGGCCTGTCACATTTTTTACTACAGGCGCAATTATGGCAGGGGATGGGCTAATCTAAAAATCGCAGTAAGTGGACTAGGTTACGTGCATGCGATTAGGCGTACTTGATATGGGATCAAACACGATCCATCTCCAAGTCGTCGATGCTCACCCTGGCGCTAGACCGACCCCGGCTTCAAGTCAAAAATTTGAACTTCGCCTCACGGAATATTTAGATAAAAATAATCACATCACAGATGAAGGATTCGATCTTCTCAATCATGCAATTAGCGAAGTTCTTAAACATGCCAAAGAATTTGATTGTGAGGAGATTCTCGCCTTTGCAACATCAGCAATACGTGAGGCTGATAACGGTGAAAAAATTATTGCCAAACTCCGACGTATTCATAGTATTGACTTGCAAATTCTCTCTGGCGATGAAGAAGCGCAGATAACTTTTCTAGCAGCCCGGAGATGGCTTGGTTGGTCTGCCGGTCGCTTACTCATTCTCGACATTGGTGGCGGTTCACTTGAGATGGCTGTAGGCAATGATGAATCCGCAAGCACCACACTCTCACTTCCGATTGGTGCAGGGCGTATGACTCGCGAATTTCTTACTGGTGATCCATATACCTCAAAGAGTATTAAGGCTCTGGCCCACCATGTACAAGAGACCATTTCGCGTTCAGTTGCAGGTGAACTGGCAGAACACAATGCTGATCGAATTGTTGCAACAAGTAAAACTTTCCGGACTTTAGCCAGGCTTACAGATCACTGGTATAAAGATGGAGGTAAATACCTTGAACGCGAAGCGCTAGCCGCGGCAATTGAAAAACTAAAAGATTTGACCAATAGCCAACGCGCCTCCCTACCTGGAGTCTCTCCTAGTAGAGCTAGACAGATAGTGGCAGGAGCAATTGTTGCCGAATCCGTAATGAAACATCTCTCTATTGAAAAAGTTGAGATTTGCCCTTGGGCACTCCGTGAAGGAATCGTTTTAAAGTGGCTTGATTGGATGGAAAAGTAAGAGTTACTTGCTCTTCTCCACTTTTGGCGCAGGCGTCCAATCAACTGCAATTACATCACCACTGCGATGATGAAGAACAAATGAATCACCCGGCTTAAGTTCGGCCGATAAACGTTTGAAATTCTTCTTTCCAATTAACTTCTTTACAAGCTTGGGAAGTACTGGATTGTGGCTACACATCACCGATGGCTTATCGGAGAGCATCACGCTGAGGGCATAGTCCAACGCCCTCTCGCTATCTTTTTCAAAGCCAAACTCACTAATTTCGGAAGAGTAAATTGGCGTAATTCCATACTCGGCCGCCATCGCCTCGATTGTTTGAACGCATCTGATCGCATCAGAGCTGTAAATTTTCTCAATCGCATATGGTGCATAAATCCCTGGAATTTTAGCTGCCTGAATCTGACCTACATGCTCTAAGGGGCGATCACCATCATCGCCATCCCATAGATCACGTTTCAGCGCCTTTGCATGGCGAAGTAAAACTAGCGGTGTCGATCCGAATCCAAATTCTTCCGCCATACGAACAATCTCGCGATCATCACTATTGCTTAACTTATTAATGGCATCAGAGATTGAAAGCCATTCGATTGCATCAACTTCTTCTGGATTCGGCGTTGCTGCGTTAAATTGATCTGCCTCTGCCAACCAGTAGCGCACTTCTTTCGTGACACCGTTGACTTCATAATCAACGGTTCCGATCTCTGGTCCAAAGATTGCCTTAACGCCGGTCTCTTCCAACACCTCGCGAAAAGCTGCCTGAATATGACTTTCGCCTGCATCGACGCCACCTTTTGGAAGTGACCAATCGTCATAACGTGGGCGGTGAATAATTGCGATCCTTACATCACCATCATCAATTGCTTGCCACAGGACTGCACCAGCACCTTCGGTACGTTCAACTATTGCCATTATTAACCCTTCGGGTTCTCATTTAAATGATGCGAATGTGCATCTAAAAGAAGTGCTCCTGTCTCAGAGGCGCTCCGGCGTATCCAAGTCTGGCCATTGAGGTGCCAACTCTGGGTGTTATCTGAAAGACCAACATCTAAAATCTCTTTCAGTTGTGCAACATGCAACTGATGATAAATTCTTACAAGACACTCCACTCTTCGATCAAGGTTGCGATGCATTAAATCTGCCGAACCAATCCAGTACTCACTCTCGCCATCATTGAGGAAATAGAAGATACGTGAATGTTCCAGGAAGCGACCCAGCACTGAGCGGGCAGTGATATTTTCTGAGAGACCAGGAACTCCTGCCTGTACTGAACATATTCCTCGTACTAAAAGATCGATCTTTACCCCTGCAGATGATGCTTCATAGAATTTCTCAACAAACTCTTCATCCAAAATTGAATTGAGTTTAAGCCTTATATGGGCCTCTTTACCGGCGCGTGCATGGGTAATCTCTCGATCAATTTTTTCGATAAGAGCGCTACGTAAGGATTTTGGCGCTACTAATAAACGAGAATATGTAGATTGCGGAGCAAAGCCTGATAATTGATTGAAGAGTTTGGTGAGATCCTCGGTTAACTCTTCATCGGCGCTCAGCAAGCCAAGATCTTCATAAGTACGCGCCGTCTTGGGATTGTAATTACCTGTTCCCACGTGGGCATATCTATGAATACCGCTATGTTCATCGCGAATAACAAGTGAGAGCTTGGCATGGGTTTTAAGTCCCATCAGACCATAGACAACGTGTACGCCGGCTGCTTCAAGTTTTCTCGCCCAACGCACATTTGCCTGCTCATCAAAACGAGCACGGATTTCGATAACGGCAAGCACCTGCTTACCCGATTCAGCAGCTTCAATCAGGGCCGCGACAATCGGTGAGTCACCAGATGTTCTATAGAGCGTCTGCTTAATTGCCAAAACTTTTGGATCCGCCGCCGCGTGATTTAGGAAATCAACAACTGAACGTGTAAATGAGTCATATGGATGGTGTAACAAAATTTCGCCTTGGCGCATCGCCGAGAAATAGACGTCGTGATCTTCTTCATCGATACCAGCAAGTGGTTTAGGAGTCTTGGAGGTAAATGGTGGAAAATGAAGGTCTATACCCTTGAGATCAGCAATCTTAGAAAGGTCTTGCAAATTAACCGGGTGACCTGAACGAATCACATTAAGGGGGTCAATCTCGAGCTCTTCCATCAGCATCTCGAGAAGCTCTTGATTCACACCTGTTTCAACCTCAAGGCGTACAGGTGGGCCAAAGCGGCGTAGAAGAAGTTCTTGCTCAAGACTTGATAACAAGTCATCAGATTCATCTTCATCAATGTCAAGATCTTGGTTACGCGTGACTCTAAATACGATGTGACCGCCAATCTCCATACCAGGAAAGAGTTGATCAAGATTCTCTGCAATTAGATCCTCCAGCGGGATAAATCGCGTGGAGTTCACATCCGTTGCTATCAGACGACTAAGAATTGGGGGAACTTTCACTCTTGCAAAGAACTTTTCTCGACTATCAGGATTAATCACACGCACACCTAAGTTAAGTGAAAGCCCTGAAATATATGGAAACGGGTGTGATGGATCTACAGCAAGTGGCGTCAACACGGGAAAGATACGAGTGCGGAAGAGTTCTTGTAGATGATCCCTCTCACTTGTCTTCAGATCTGACCAGGTAATGAGTTCGATACCTTCTTTACTCAGGGCAGGCCTGATGCTTTCTTCAAAAATTTTATACTGGTGTGCAGTCAGATCTTTGACTATCCGCGAAATCTCAGCAAGAAGTTCCTGCGGTGTAAATCCAGCAGAGTTCTTCGAAACAATGTTGTTTTCGATCTTGCGCAATACCGATGCGACTCGAACCATATAGAACTCATCGAGATTTGATGAAAAAATCGTAAGAAATCGCACTCGCTCAAGGAGCGGAATGTCCCTATCTTCAGCTAACTCGAGAACTCGCTGATTAAATGCCAGCCAACTGATCTCACGATCTGTCAGGTTCCCCATGCTTGGCACTCTACTAGTGTTCATGAGTTTGGTGAACGTAAGGTTACCAATGAAGGTGCGAAGAGAGAACTTCATTTAATGAGGCCAAGGAATAGGTTGTGGATACTTCGGCATACGCCCATCACCTGACGAACGACCACGGAGTCTGCGAATAATCCAAGGAAGTGCGAATACAAAGAACCAGAGCACTCCAACGGCTCGCTCTTTTATCCACGGTGTTGGCTTAGCTGGTGGTAAAGGCGTGCGCCATTGCGGATCGAATTCATAACCCAGCTTTTCTAATACTGCTTCAGCGCACCGTGAATGTCCCATTGAATTTAAATGCAGACGATCAAACGCTAAGAAACGACGATCGCTAAAGAAACGCTCTCCATTTGCATCCACAATGATCGCGCCAACTTCTGCAGCAACTTCGCGGATAGATCGATTGAATGCACCGAATCGCTCTTGCCAGACTTTTGAGCCGCGGCCTTTATTTCCAGTATCTTCCAAGACGGTAAAGAGCATCACAGTTGCACCTGTCGCAGCCAATCTACGCACAGCAGATTGATACTTTTCTTTCGCTGCGGCTGCATCAAAGCCAGGACGTAAGGCATCGTTTGCACCTGCATGAAATGAGACCAATGTGTCAGGGCCTGTGATGTATGAGATCGCAATCGGCAGCTGATCATCGATTACTTGCTGCAGCAGCTTTCCGCGCACAGCCAGATTTGCATAGGTAAATGTTGGTGACTTCTTAGCTAGGCCATCTGCAACGCGATCGGCCCAGCCTCGGTATAGACCGTCAATCTTCTCATCGCTCATGCCCTCGCTATACGAGTCACCACAAACGACTAGCCTGTTAAAAATCATTGCACTTTCCTTTTATTTCTTGCGTCGTTGCTCATCCACCCAGAACATAGCGATCGCAGTTGCAACGCTTGCGTTGAGTGATTCAGTAGTAGCCATAATTGGAATTGATACAACAAGGTCGCACTTTTCACGAACCAGGCGTGAAAGGCCCTTCCCTTCGCTACCAACGACGATCATTAAATTCTCACGCGCAACTTTCATCTCACTCAACGTCACATCTGATTCGCCATCGAGGCCAACCACAAAACAGCCTAACTTCTGCGCATCTTCAATGGTGCGTGCCAGATTTGTCACTTGGGCTACCCGTAAACGTGCTGCTGCACCTGCCGATGTCTTCCACGCCGCAGCAGTCATCGCTGCTGCCCGGCGCTCGGTCATCACAACTCCGGCTGCACCAAATGCTGATGCGCTACGCACAATTGCTCCAAGGTTGCGCGGATCAGTCACACCATCGAGTGCGATGATCATCATCGGATGGCTGGCTCGCTCTGCAATCTCTTGGAAACTTGAATATTGGTAGGGCTTAATGGCCAGGATAATTCCTTGGCTATTGGCATTAATATTTTCGATCTCCGCGCGATGAACTTCGCGAATATTAAGGCCATGGTGAAGTGCCAGTTTGAGGGATTCTGCAACACGATCATCTACATCAATACTGCGTGCCACGATTAACTCTGTTGCAGGAACATTCTCGCGCAAAGCTTCAAGTACTGCGTTACGACCAGAGACAATCTCACCCTTTGGCTTTTCACTTCGCCCACGTGGTGATGCCCCGGCGCGAGGAGATGATGTACCCGTGCGCTTTGTCGTACCTTTCTCTGCCGCCTTCTTTCGCTTTGCAGCTGCGTGATATGGACGATCTTCTGCCTTAGGTGTGGGACCTTTACCTTCAAGGCGACGCTTATTATTTCCACCAGAACCTGATGATGGACCCTTCTTCGATCCGCGTACCGCACCACGTGGTTTTGAATTACCGGCCATTTATTTACTCTCACTTCGTGTGATCGACCATCGTGGCCCTTGTGCGCTATCTTCAATAGTAATTCCAAGTGCGATTAATCCATCGCGAATCGCATCGGCTGCAGCAAAATCCTTACGTACACGCGCTGCTTCACGCTGTTCCAGCGCTAACGTGATCGTTCCATCAAGAGCTGAATTCAAATCCTGTGAACCACCAGCTGATGCAAATGCTGGATCAAATGGGTCACATCCCAATATATCTAGCGCTCCGCGAATTTCATTTGCCGATGCTGCTATGGCAGCCTTATCTCCGGCAGTTATTGCAATATTTCCACAGCGCAGCGCTTCTGAGATTCCGGCTAGCGCCTCTGGCACAGCTAAATCATTATTCATCGCCGCTGCAAAACCATTACTAGTAACAGGTTCTGGAAGATGACCAAGAATTTCAACTGAGCGCTTCAGAAAAGTTTCAATACGACCAAAGGCAACTGCTGATTCAGCAAGTGCTTCATGTGAAAATTCCAGCATTGATCGATAATGCGCACTTCCTAAATACCAACGGAGTTCGATTCCACGCACAGTTTTAAGTAACTCGTGTACCTGAAGTGAATTACCTAAAGATTTACTCATCTTCTCACCTGATGCTGTTACCCACGCGTTATGTAACCAGCGACGAGCAAATCCATATCCAGCTGCCTCTGACTGCGCAATCTCATTTTCGTGATGTGGAAAAATCAGATCAAGTCCACCGCCATGAATATCAAAACTCTCACCAAGGTAGGCATAGGCCATCGCAGAACATTCCAAATGCCATCCCGCACGACCTGCTCCCCACGGAGTTGGCCATGATGGATCCCCGGCCTTTGCCGCTTTCCATAACGCAAAATCTCGCGGATCTTTCTTAAATGTTTCATCAGCATCGGCAGCACTTAAAAGATCATCAACTTTTTGGCGAGATAACGTCAGATATGACGATAACTTTCGCACCTCTAAATACACATCCCCGTTTCCAGGAGCATATGCAGCGCCACGTTCAATCAATATCTGCATCAGCTCAATCATCTGAGTGATATGGCCAGTCGCACGTGGTTCATATGTTGGAGGCAGGACATTGAGCGCCTCATATGCCTGAGTAAATGCTCGCTCGTACTTCATCGCAACAGCCCACCACGGTGATTCTTCATGCACCGCCTTATGCAAAATCTTGTCATCGATATCTGTCACATTACGAATAAAGGTGACGTCGTACCCACTCTTGGTCAGCCAGCGTCGCAAAATATCAAAGTTCACACCAGAGCGAACATGGCCAATATGTGGCGGTGCCTGCACCGTTGCTCCACAGAGATAAATTCCTACCTGACCTTCTTTAATCGGCGTGAAAGCAGATGTGGTTCGCGTGAGGGTGTCATAAAGATGCAGCGAACTCATGTGCTCAGTCTACCGCGAGGTTCAATTCTTAAAAATCAATGCAGATGCAATCGCTGCAATCCCTTTACCTTCACCTGTAAGGCCAAGTCCGTCGGTAGTTGTTGCAAGTAGCGCTACATCGGCTCCATTGAGAGCACTCGAGAGAGCAACGATTGCCTCAACTCGTCGCGTTCCAATTTTTGGTCGATTTCCGATGACCTGTACTGATACATGCGAGATTGAATATCCAGCTGCCTGTACAAGCCGTGTTGTCTCTTGCAAAAGTTGTGATCCACTTGCACCAGCATATTCAGGACGCGCTGTACCAAAATTACTACCGAGATCACCGAGGTTTGATGCTGCAAAGAGAGCATCACATATTGCATGCGCTGCAACATCGCCATCTGAATGTCCATCAACGCCAACTTCGCCAGGCCAGTGAAGACCGGCAAGATACAGTTCGCGGCCTTCTGCAAATGCATGTGCATCAACGCCCACACCTGTTGAGAATTCATTGGTGGTACCGAGATATTGCAGTGCGGTTGCTAAATCTGATGGGGTTGTAATTTTAAGCGCGCGTTCTTCTCCATCAATTACGCGTACTCGTGCTCCAAGTTTTTCTACAAGGGCGGCATCATCTGTAGCATCTCCACCTGTTGCATAAGCACGGTTTAGGAGTTCGTAAGAAAATCCTTGTGGTGTCTGCACTCGTCGTAACGGTGCACGATCTGGAGTTGAAAGAACATATCCATCGCCATCGACAACTTTGACAGTATCAATTTCGGGCAGACCCGGAATTACTGCAACGTCACCGCTGCGAAGACTGGCAATCACGCGGCGAGTGAGATCGCTGCTGGCTAGTGCGCGCGCAGCATCATGGACTAAGACAAATTCACAGGATGTAGGTAGCGCTGCCAATCCGATTCGAACGCTCTCACTTCGGGTAGCGCCACCGGTAACAACTCTTGCGCGGTCGCCAGCTAGTTCACGGAATCGCTCTTCGTATCCAGCCGGTGCGGTGATAACTATTTCATCGAAAACAGCCGACATGGATGCGAGCGCATGTTCGATAAGTGTGCGGTCACCACAGTTGATCAGGGCCTTAGGAATTGCTGCGCCGAAGCGTTCGCCGCTACCTGCAGCGGCGATGATTGCAGCGATCATGGTGTGACTTTCCGTTAGGAAGCGAGAACCTCGTCAAGAATTGTGGCCGCTTTAATCTCATCTGTGTGCTCAGCAAGTGCGAGCTC
>Ga0129324_10000209_pt1 | contig 42018 bp, 46 predicted proteins | sample CPBDNA_7_FD_96879 | JGI IMG/M metagenome (GOLD analysis project Ga0129324, IMG submission 96879) | Freshwater to marine salinity gradient microbial communities from Chesapeake Bay, USA - CPBay_Spr_15_0.2_DNA | ecosystem: Environmental > Aquatic > Marine > Coastal | place: USA: Chesapeake Bay...
ATGAGACATCTATAGACCCCCAAAGACAACCTAAAGGAATCGTATGACTACAAACAACGAACTCTTGATTGACGTTCAGATCCGCCTTGAATCCGAGATGACCAAGAAAGGAATAGACCGTTACATGAAACAGGTGACAGAGTCCAAGCAATCAGGCACTGAAGACAAGCTCACTGCTGCCCAGCAATTGATCAAGCACCACACCGCAACCTTAGAGGCGGCAGTAACTGAGTGGTATGCAGAGGTCTCGGCAGGCTCCGCAGGGAACCGCAACTTGGCCTACAAGTACCTTAAAGACATCGATATCGGTGTTGTGGCCTACGTCACAGTGAAGAAGCTGCTGGGCCGTGTGAGTACCCCGGTGATGATCCAAAGAGCAGCCCGAGAGCTGGGCACTGCTTTGGAAGATGAAGTCAAGCTGAAGTTGGTTCGTGAAGAAGAGAGGAAGACCTATGACTCAATCATCAGGGGAGCCAAGAAGAGGGTTTCAGACCACTACAAGAGGGCCTACGCAATCCGCAGGGCCTCCGAAGCTGTAGAGCTTGACCAGTGGCCTGAAATTGATCGAATGCACGTTGGCATGAAGATGATCGACATTGCAATCAACACCCTTGGGTGGTTCACGATTGAGACAAGATCCAAAAGCAAGAACAACACGGCGAAGTTGTTGGTGGCATCACCTGAGCTTATTGCCCAGATGGAAGACAACCACCACATGACTGCCATGCTCCGCCCCGTCTACGAGCCAATGGTAGTCCGTCCCCGCGATTGGACAACACCAACCGATGGGGGTTACCTCTCAACTGAAATTCGCCCCATTAAGCTGGTCAAGATCTCAAGCAAGGGCTACTATGAAGAACTGGCCCACACAGAGATGCCTGTGGTCTATGCTGCTGTAAACGCCCTACAGGGCACTGCATGGCAGATCAATACCCAAGTACTGGATGTCTTAAAAGAGTTCTGGGAACGAGGTCATGCACTTGCTGGACTGCCTGCCCGTGAGGGTCGTGAGATCCCCGCGAAGCCTTTTGACATTGAAACCAATGAAGAGGCACGGACTGAGTGGAAACACGCAGCAGCTAAGTGCTACCAGGAGAACACTGAAGAGCGTTCTAAACGACTCAATGTGGTGTTCACCATTGACATCGCCACCCGGTACAACGAGTTCCCCCGCATCTATATGCCGTACCAGTTGGATTTCCGTGGGCGCATCTATGCTGTCCCGGCATTCAATCCACAAGGCCCAGATCACCAGAAGGCACTCCTGAGATTCTCTTACGGGAAACCCTTGGGTGCCAACGGAGCCCACTGGCTGGCTATGCATGGTGCCAACGTAGCAGGCAATGACAAAGTAACCCTTGAAGAGCGTGTGCAGTGGGTCTTGGACCACTCCGATGAGATCGTTGCCTGTGCCAAAGATCCTCTTGGCAACCGTGACTGGTACACAGAGATTGCAGGGATTGAGATCGATAAGCCTTGGCAATTCTTGGCCTTCTGCTTTGAGTGGGCAGGCTATGTTGAGTTTGGGGAGTCCTTTGTCTCCAAGCTTGCAGTGGCCCTTGATGGCTCCTGTTCTGGCCTCCAGCACTTCTCCGCAATGCTGCTGGATCAGGTTGGTGGTGCAGCAGTAAATTTGACCCCTAAAGAGACCCCCGCAGATGTCTACCGAATGGTTGCGGAGAAGGTTGTTGAGTCTCTTGAATCCCTAGCCACGTCCGAATCGTCCCCAGATGGGGAATTGGCAAGGCAGTGGTTGGCCTTCGGGGTGACCCGCAAGACCACCAAGCGTTCAGTCATGACACTGGCCTACGGATCTCGTAAATATGGGTTCCGTGACCAGATCATGGAGGACACCTTGGAGCCTGCTTACAAGAAGTTTGTTCGTGAGGGAGGAACCTGGGGGTTTGAGGGGGATGGCTACAAAGCCGCTGCCTTCATGGCTGCTCAGATATGGGATGCAGTGACGAAGACTTTGGTGAAGTCTGTAGAGGCCATGAACTGGCTTCAGAAGGCTGCTTCTGTGGTGTCTGGGGAAGGCTTACCCATTCGATGGAGTAGCCCTGTGGGGTTCCCTGTGATGCAGGCTTACTGGGACATCAAGGAGCGCAGGATCACCACTGCCCTCCAAGGCGGGACCATTAAGGTGACTATGGGAGAGAGAACCGACAAGCTGGACCGCAAGGCACAGGCCAACGGGATCTCCCCCAACTTCATCCACTCCTGCGATGCTGCCCACATGATGCTTACAACAGTCAGGGCAACACAGGAGGGAATCAAGTCCTTCGCAATGATTCACGACTCCTTTGGGACCACTGCGGCTGAAACTGAAGACCTCTTCCGTATCGTCCGTGAGAGTTTCGTTGAGATGTATTCAGAAGTGGATGTGCTGGGAGGGTTCCGCGAAGAGATCGTCCGTCAGTTGACTGAAGAGTCTGTGCAGGAACTCCCTGAGTTGCCGGGTAAGGGCAGTTTGGATCTCTCTGGAGTCCTCCTTTCACGCTTTAGCTTCGCCTGAATACTCTCCAATACAGGAATATCCCCAAATGAAAAAATGTCCTTACTGTGAAATCGAAAAGCCTGACTCTGAATTTGGGAGAAACAACGCCGCATGGGACGGACTCTCCTGCTACTGCAAGTTATGTCGCGCTGAGATTAAGAAAGAACGGAGGGCATCCGGGCCTAGTTCAAGGGAATTTGATAACAGGGAATACAACGCGAGGCGGCGTCTGGACCCCATACGTCAAGCCGCGCACCTTGCGAACAGGCGTCTTTATAACCTATTTAATGTAGAGACAGTTCGCGCTTCAGTGGCTAAATCTACTGCTAAGTTCAAGGCCGAGTTCCCTGAAGAGTACGCAGCGAAGCACGGAGAGAAAGCAATGCGGAGGGAAGCAGAAAAGATCCAGCGCACCCCCGCTTGGTCTTCCCCTGAAGCCTGCCGTGTTGCATATCGACTCAGGGTGTCTCTTCAGAATTCCACAGGTATTCGCCAAGCGGTAGACCACAGTGTCCCCCTACGGGGAAAGCTGGTGTCTGGGTTTCATGTTCCCGAGAACTTGGTTGTTATTCCCTTTGCAGATAACGCAACGAAAGGGAACCGCTTCGACCCCATGACATACGAATGGTGGCCCGAGTGCTTCCCAAAGCTTCCGAATCAGTAAAAAACATCCGACCACTAAGTTGTTGATTTCATTAAGTAATTCCGTTCCGGACACCTAAGGAAATCTCTACCAAATTCCGCCTCCTCTCCGAAAGGTCAGGGGGTTTTCTTTTGTCCATCTCTGGATACCCCCATGAACACTTACTCCTCCTCTCTAGGCCGAGCCATTGCAATTCTTCGTGCTGGCAACCGCTTACCCCCTTCCCTTGCAATCGAACTCATTGAGCTTGGTTACGACATCCCCTCCCTGCACAACGCACACCTCAATCAGAAAGCTTAATCATCATGGCAACCTTTATCAAACGTCCCACATACACATCCCCCAAGGGCACCTTCAAATGGCCCTCACTGACCAAGCCTGACTTCGGCAACGACAAGTTCCCCAAGCCCGATGGTGAGTTCAAGACATCCCTGATCGTCCCCCGCTCAGAGGCTCAGGCCCTGATCGATCAACTGCAACCCGAGTGGGATGCAGCTATTGCAGCAGGCAAGGTGGACTTCGCAAAGATGCCCATCCCTCAAAGAAAAAAGTTTGGTACTGTCAAAGAGCAGCCATTCTTCGCTGAAGAGTTTGATCCAGAGACGGAAGAAGAGACAGGCAATGTTGTCTTCTCATTCAAGTGCAAGTACAAGATCATGGACAAGAAGACAGGCGAGGCACGCTTCAACAAGATTGGCTTGTTCGATGCCAAAGGGAAACCCCTAGCTGCTGGCGTGGCTGTCTATGGTGGCACTGTCGGCAAGATTGCCTTCCAGGCTACCCCTTACTTTGTTGCAGGCCAAGCAATGGCAGGCATCTCTCTGCGCCTGAGTGCTGCCCAGATCATTGAACTGGTTGGCCCGGGTGCCCGCTCCGCGAGTCAGTTTGGCTTCGGCCAAGAGGACGGCTACGAGACTGAAGAGACCGCAGCGGAAGCCGCAGGGTTCTCTGAAGAGGCCACAACAGCACCATCTAATGGCAACTCGGACGACTTCTAAGAAACGTCCTCAACTAACTGCACTACAGGTCAGTCTGAAACATGGGTTTCGGTCTGGCTTGGAAGAGGTCTTCTCTGCACAGCTAACGGCAGCGAAGGTCAGCTTCACTTATGAGTCTTTCAAGATTCCATTCGTGCAGCCAGCCAAGAAGAGAACTTACACCCCCGACTTTCAACTCTCCAACGGAATCATCATTGAGACCAAGGGGAGATTCCTTGCTGAAGATCGTGCCAAGCACATCCTCGTCAAGGCCCAGCACCCAGAGCTAGACATTCGATTTGTCTTCTCATCATCCAAAACAAAGATCACAAAGAGATCCCCCACAAGTTACGCCGATTGGTGTGTCAAGAACGGGTTCCTTTATGCAGACAAGAAGGCCCCTGAAGAGTGGCTTAAGGAAAAGTAATGACCCCCGGTTTATCCCCCCGCAAATCCACTGATTACATTGCAGTTCACTGCTCTGCTTCAGTCCCTGACATCGCCACAGATGCCAAAGTAATTGACCGCTGGCACCGTCAACGCGGCTTCCTGATGATCGGCTATCACTATGTCATCAAGACTGATGGCACGATTGAGAAAGGCCGCGATGAAGAGGCCATTGGTGCCCATGTAGAGGGCTACAACAGCACCTCCATCGGCATCTGCATGGTAGGTGGGGTGGATGCCAATGGTCCCACAGGTAAGCCAGTGAAGAACTTCTCAGAGTCTCAGTTTGATTCTCTCTTGACTCTCCTGAAGACTCTCAAAGCCAAGTACCCCAAGGCTGTCATTCAGGGCCACCGTGACTTCCCTAAAGTTGCCAAGGCTTGCCCCTGCTTTGACGTAATCCCTTGGGTCAAGTCTGTGATGAAACCATGAACGGGTTCCTCCTCTTCATTGGCATCTTAGGGATGCTTACCTTCCTTGCTCTCCTCGCAGTTGCTGCCTGGGTGGGCTATCACCACCTCAAAGACCTCCTTGATTCATTCGAGCGGGGTCACTACCGCTAACTAAAGGAATCCCACCGTGTCTGTAGATGCTCCAGAGTCTCACTACCTCTACAAAGAATCGTGCCCAGAGTGCGGAAGCCGAGACAACCTTGCCCGGTACTCCGATGGACACGCTCATTGCTTTGGCTGTGGGCACTACATCCACGGAGATGGCTCCCCAACAACCCAACCCACAAGGAAGAATATGTCTTTGATCACAGGCTCCTATCAGGACCTAATAAAGCGCGGAATCAAAGAAGAGACTTGCCGACAGTTTGGTTATCAGGTTGGGGAGCATCAGGGATTGAAAGTCCAGATTGCTCCTTACTACTCTGCTGATGGTGAACTGGTTGCCCAGAAGATCCGAGGTGCTGATAAGACCTTCAAGATTCTCGGTGACATCTCTTCGGCCCAACTCTTTGGAGCAAGGCTCTGGGGTTCAGGCAAGAAGATCGTCATCACTGAGGGTGAGATTGATTGTCTGTCTGTCTCCCAAGTACAGAACGGTAAGTGGCCTGTTGTCTCTGTCCCCAATGGGGCACAGGGTGCAGCCAAGGCCATCAAGAAGAACCTTGAATACTTTGAAAAATTTGAAGAAGTAATCTTGATGTTCGATATGGATGAACCTGGAGAGAAGGCAGCAAAAGACTGTGCAGCCCTCTTCCCCGTAGGTAAAGCCAAGATCGCAACTCTCCCCATGAAGGACCCCAATGAACTGCTACAGGCAGGCAAGGGGGACCAGATTGTTCAAGCCATCTGGCAAGCCAAAGCATTCCGACCTGATGGTCTGGTGGGTGTCTCTGACTTGATGGAAGAACTCAACAAAGACATTGAGCAGGGCCTCCCTTGGTTCCTGCCCTCCCTCACTAAACTAACTTTTGGAAGACGACATGGAGAAATTTATGGATTGGGTGCGGGGACAGGTATCGGGAAAACCGATGTCTTCACCCAGCAAATTGCCTACGATATCGAGACACTATCAGAGAGAGTTGGCCTTGTGTTCCTTGAACAACAGCCGACAGAGACTGTCACTCGAGTGGCTGGAAAGCTTGCGGGTAAGAGGTTTCATGTACCTGATGGCACTTGGACAAAAGAAGAGCGGAACGAGTGGGTCCTAAAGCTTGACGGCAAGGTAACTCTTTACGACAACTTCGGAGAGACCGAGTGGTCCACAGTGGCCTCAAAGATTCGCTACATGGCGGTCTCTGAGGGCATCAGGATCTTCTATGTGGATCACCTTACAGCGATGGCTGACACCGCAGATGAGCGAGGTTCGCTGGAACAGATCATGAAGGAGATGGCCTCACTTGCCAAGGCACTGAAGGTCATCATCCACTTCATCTCCCACTTGGCTACCCCTGATGGCAAGAGCCATGAAGAGGGAGGCCATGTCTCTATCAGGCATTTCAAAGGAGCCCGAGCAATTGGCTTCTGGAGTCATTTCATGTTCGGCCTCGAAAGAAATCAACAGGCTGAAGATGAGCGAGAGCGCCAGACAACCACCCTTCGGATTCTCAAGGACCGTTACACGGGACAGTCCACCGGGCAACTGCTCTACCTTGGCTACGACCCCCTCACAGGGCTGCTGTTTGAAACAGAAGCACCTGAAGAGCAATCAACTTTCACAGATACAACTAAGGATTTCTAATGAGCTACTTCAAACAAATCTATTCCCTGACCCCACAGGCACTCACCGTCTACCGTCACATCCGTGATGCTGGTTCAATCACCCAGCGCGAGGCCATCATGGACCACTCCGTGCAGTCCCTCACAAGACGCATCACTGAGATCCGTGCGGCTGGCTTCAAGATCCTCCGTGAGGACAAGAAGCACCCCCTGACTAAGCAACGCTACGCACGCTACACCTTTGGGGCAGAAGCTTGAGCGCCACTCTTCGCCTCTACCGTGGCTTTGTGGACTCTCTTGTAGTCAACAGGGCCAGTGGCCTTGATGGTCTCCTTCACGCTGCTGTAGGGATGTCTACTGAGGCAGGGGAAGTCCTCGACATCGTCAAGAAGTCATGGGCATTCAACAAGCAGATGGACATGAACAAGATCAAGCACGAAGCGGGGGACCTCCTGTTCTATCTTCAGTTCTTCTGCAACCTCAACGGGATGTCTCTTGATGATCTTGCTGAGATGAACATGAGCAAGCTCCGCCAGCGCTATCCCGATGGATACACCGACAAGGCCGCTCAACTCCGAGTGGATGGAATCATATGAACGTCAAGTTAATGTGGGCCACCCCCGAAGCTGATCAACTGGTTGCCTCAATGGCACGGGTATCCAACCCAGCCAATCAAGCGAATACCAACATCACAGGCATCCTCAAGTACATGATGCGAGAGGGCCATGTGAGCCCCTTTGAGATGGCTAATGTTTGCCTTGAGATCAACACCACCCGAGACATCGGGCGACAGATCTTGAGGCACCGAAGCTTCAGCTTTCAAGAGTTCTCACAACGCTATGCGGAGACCTCTTTGCTTCCCCCGTCAGAGCTTCGTGAGTGCCGCCTGCAAGACCAACAGAATCGTCAGAGTTCTTTAGAGACCGATGACAGATCTCTTGAGTGCTGGTGGGCACACGCCCAGGCTCAAGTGGAGGATATCTCCGCAGTCTTGTATGCCAAGGCACTCGCTAAAGGGATTGCCAAAGAGCAAGCCCGTGCCCTCTTACCCGAAGGACTCACCTCCTCCCGGATGTACATGAACGGAACCCTCCGCTCATGGATTCATTACCTCAAGTCCCGACTTGACCCCTCAACCCAGAAAGAGCATCGCATCATTGCCAACGAGGCCCTTATGGTTATCCGTACTGTGGCCCCTGTGACGATGAATGCATTCTTTCCAGAATAAAAATTTAATGTACACACCCTCTCTTCGTGCTCAAGTAATTACCCGCCGAACATACAACCGCCCCCTCCCTGAAGGTGGCTTTGAATCTTGGGAACAAACAGTTGACCGAGTGATTGGTCACCAAGCTTGGCTGTGGTCTCGGGCAGCATATTCCACGGCAGATAAAGACCCTGAGTTTGGCACTTGGCATGAACTCCAAGAGCTACGCCAACTCATGCTGGACCGCAAGGTACTCACCTCAGGCCGTACCTTATGGCTTGGTGGTACTGAGGTTGCCAAGAAGCGAGAAGCCTCCCAGTTCAACTGCTCATTCACTCACGTTGAAACCGTGATGGACTGTGTGGATGTCCTCTGGCTTCTCTTACAGGGCTGCGGTGTAGGCTTCCGCCCCATCATCGGTCAACTCACAGGCTACCAAAAACCAATCACTGACATCCAGATCATTCGCAGTTCGCGAACAGAGAAGGGTGGAAAGGAAACCAATGAAGAGACCTTCGTTGATGGTGTCTGGACAATCAAAGTTGGCGACTCCGCAGAAGCATGGGCCAAGTCAATCGGTAAGCTGGTCGCTCATAAGTTTCCCGCCGATAAACTTGTACTCGATTTCTCCGAGATCCGCCCCTCAGGTGACCGCCTCGCTGGATATGGATGGATCAGTTCCGGGGATGCCTCACTCGCTGCTGCCTATGAGGCCATCCATGCCATCCTGAATCGCCGTGCTGGATCTTTACTGACTCGCATGGACATCTTGGACTTGGTCAACTGGATGGGCACTGTGTTGTCCTCTCGCCGCTCCGCTGAGATCGCCCTGTTTGAATATGGTGAAGACGAGTGGGCTGAGTTTGCTGTGGCTAAAGATCAGTTCTGGGTGAACAACCCACAACGGGCACAGTCCAACAACTCTCTCCTGTTCAAGACCAAGCCAACCATCACTCAGCTATCCAGCATCTTCAAGATGATGGTGGACTCAGGCGGCAGTGAGCCAGGTTTCATTAATGGGGAAGCCGCAATCAAGCGTGCCCCTTGGATGAAGGGTGTGAACCCCTGTGCTGAGATCCTGTTGGGAAACAAGAGCTTCTGTAACTTGACCGAGGTTGATCTACACAAGTTCCACGGAGACTCCGCTGGACTTCGCCGTGCTATTCACTTGGCTGCTCGGGCTAACTACCGACAGACCTGTGTGAACCTCCGTGATGGTGTCTTGCAAGAAGCTTGGCACTTGAACAATGACTTCCTTCGACTCTGTGGTGTGGGCCTTACGGGCATCGCAACACGCCCTGACTTGAAAGCTTACGACTATGCCGAACTTGAACGAACTGCTACTGCGGCTGCATATGCGATGGCTGATGAACTTGGAACACCACGCCCTAAAAATGTCACAACAGTCAAGCCCTCGGGAACACTCTCGAAAATTATGGACACCACTGAAGGGGTACACAAACCCCTCGGTAAGTATGTTCTCAATAATGTGGTGTTTAGCAAGTTTGATCTTGTGGTTCCTAAGCTTCGGGCTTCTGGCTATCGTGTATTTGACCATCCTTTCGATAAAGAAAGTGTGCTTGCTACCTTCCCGGTTGCTTGGGAGACTGTTCAGTTCGACAAAGTAAACGGTGTAGAGGTCAATCTGGAATCTGCTGTGGACCAGCTTGAGCGTTACAAGATGCTCATGCAGACGTGGTGTCAGCAGAATGTCTCAGCGACTATCAGCTATGACGCAGGGGAAGTTCCTGCCATTGTTGATTGGCTGCACACCAACTGGGACAACTACGTTGGTGTCTCCTTCCTGTTCCGCAATGACCCCACAAAGACAGCCGCCGATCTTGGCTACCCATACCTCCCACAAGAGGTGGTAACCAAGGCTGTCTATGACGAGTACCTCTCCCGCATTGTTGACTTCATTCTTGATGAGACTCTGGTCTCTGACACGTTGGACGATGACTGTGCCAGTGGTGCCTGTCCGATTCGATAAACACAAACACTGAGCTTGCACTCGGTTATTGCAGCCCTGCTTATGTGGGCCCCTCAGGTGCGAAGCCTGTCCTCATTCAATAAACACTTAAAGGAAATCTAATGGCTGATGTCAAACGACTCGTATGGGATTTGGAAACAGATGGGTTGCTTGACACCGTCAGCAAGATTCACTGCTTGGTTATCCGGGATGTCTCCACAGGGAAATCAACCCGATGGTCCGATGAGCCTTCTAAAGGCCGCAAAGGCACGGTGCTTGAGGGGCTAATGACCCTCTGTGATGCAAACCTGAAATATGACTACCACATCGGGGGCCACAACACCATCAACTACGACCATGCCGTAGTAGAGAAGCTGTACCCCGGTAGGTTCAAGTTCGATAAGGACCGCTGCTTCGACACCCTTGTGATGGCCCGGTTGATCTGGAGCCACATCAAAGAGATTGACGTTGACTTGATGAAGAAGGGCAAGCTCCCCGGTGCCCTCTTTGGTCGCCACTCCTTGGAAGCTTGGGGTGTTCGCTTGGGTCTTCTGAAGGGTGACTTTGCCAAGAAGGAGAAGACGGATACAACCGATGTCTGGGCTGTGTTTACACAGGAGATGTTGGATTATTGTGACCGTGATACTGAGGTAACTGCCAAGCTTCTTGCCAAGTGTATTGCCAAGGATTACAGCCAGCAGGCCATTGATCTGGAACACAACATCCAGTGGGTGATGAGCCAGATGCAACGCAACGGTTTCTGCTTCAACGAGCAGGCTGCTGCCGAACTGCTGGTCAAGTTGATCTCCCACAGAGACCGCCTTGAGGTGACCTTAAAAGCCACCTTCGCCAACTGGACAGTGACCCTCCCAGACTTCATTCCAAAGCGCCCCAACAAGACCCTTGGCTACACCGCTGGGGTCCCTGTGCCCCGCTCAAAGGTTGTCATGTTCAACCCCCGGTCACGGGACCACATCGCCAACAGGCTCACTGCCCTCTACGGGTGGAAGCCTGAAGAGTTCACTGAAGGCGGCAAGCCAAAGGTGGATGAAGAGGTGATGAAAGATCTCCCATACCCAGAGGCACCCCTCTTAACGGAGTACCTCATGGTTTCCAAGCGCCTCGGACAGTTGTCTGAAGGAGATGCTGCGTGGATGAAGTTATCAACTAAAGGAAAAATTCATGGATCAATCAATCCGAATGGTGCCGTCACTGGCAGAGCTACACACTCTCGCCCAAACATTTCACAAGTCCCTGCCGGGAGCAGCCCCTACGGAGAGGAGTGCCGTTCTCTCTTTACCACCCCTTCGGGCTGGACGCTTGTGGGTGCAGATGCCTCTGGACTTGAACTCCGATGTCTCGCCCACTTCATGGCCCGTTGGGACGAAGGGGCATACGGGGATGCTCTCTTAACTGGTGACATCCACTCGGTGAACCAGAAGGCTGCTGGCCTGCCCACCCGCAACAATGCCAAGACATTCATCTACGGATTCCTCTATGGAGCCGGGGATGCAAAGATTGGACAGATCGTTGGGGGTGATGCAATGACAGGCAGGAAGCTCAAAGTAAAGTTCCTTAAGGGACTCCCTGCCTTGAAGTTCCTGAAGGATGCCGTCCAACTCAAGGCCAAGAAAGATGGCTGTCTCCGGGGCATTGATGGTCGTATGGTCCACATCAGATCCCCCCATGCTGCACTAAACACTCTCCTGCAATCCGCAGGGGCTCTAGTGTGCAAGCAATGGGTTGTCCTTGTGGAGCGTGAACTTCAATCCAGACTCCTCAAACATGGCTGGGATGGTGACTATGCACTCTGTGCTTGGTCCCATGATGAAGTCCAGATTGCCTGCCGTACCCAAGAGATTGCAGACATTGTCAAAGAGGTCTGTACATCAACCGTTACCCAAGTTGGGGACATCTTTAACTTCCGCTGCCGCCTTAATGGTGAAGCTAAACAAGGAGCCACATGGTCCCAGACCCACTAGTTAACGCCCTCCTGAGAATCTATGAGAAACCCAAGGCTCTTCAGTCTTGCTTCTGTCGAGAGAACTCTCATTGGATTGGCAGGCTGGCCTCACTTGGCCTCATCACAACCGCACTGGATGGCTTCTTCGGGAACCACTGGAGGGTAACTCTAACGGGACTTAGGTTCCTTGATATGCATGAAGGAGAAGAGCCATGACTAAAGATGAAGCACTGAAGCTGGCGCTTGAGGCGCTGGAAAAGATTGCATTTGCAGGAATGGCTGCACCACCTGAAATGTCGGAAGATGGCAGAACAAAATGGCACGCGCAGGAGGCTTTTAACTTTATTGGTATCGCGGCATGGGCACTAGATTCGGTCAAAGAGGCGCAACCAGATCGTATTCCTGACGCCGGGAAAACGATAAGTGTAGAGTCTGAGAAGCGCGAGTGGACACCTGAAGACATGGCGTATCGTCCCGGTGGACTAGCGCAACCAGAGCAGGAGACGGACTGGGAAGGAATAGCAGCAGATCAAGCACTGACGATTGCGTTGATGAAGTCTGAGTCATTCAAACCAGACTGGGACGAGAAAGCGGTGTTAGTTAAGGAGATGCAGCGCATGGCTAAAGAGCTTCAAGATAGTTTCAAGATGGGCTATGACGCTGGTGTACTGGAAACGCATCTAGATCAAGCCAAAGAACGTAACTTCTGCCCACGTTGCGGTAAGCGGCTTATGAGCGCACTTGGCCCTGTAAATATTCACACTTGCTGCCCACCGAGCGTACCAACAGGCTGGGACAACGGACTCTGCCAAGACTACGACAAGAAATTGGGTGCATGGTTTAGTGAAAAGCCAAATGCGAAAGAAGAACTGCGAGTGGACATGGCGTACCGTCCGGGTGGATTGTCACAGTCTGCAATAAACATTGAAGCCAAACTTAAGGAGAAGAATGACAACAGCCCTCATTGACGCTGACGTACTGGCCTACCAAGCAGCAGCCGCAGGAGAGAAACCTGTGAACTGGGGAGAGGGTCTCTGGACTCTTCACTCCTTTGAAGAGGAAGTCCTTGCAACCTTTGAAGACAAGCTGGCAACCCTGCTTGCATCTACAGAGGCCACCGACTACATCCTTGCATTCACCTCACCGAACAACTTTAGATACTCCGTGCTGCCAACTTACAAGGGAAACCGTGCAGACAAGCGGAAGCCCATGCTCCTTAACTGGATCAAGGAACACGCAATGGGAGTTCACCCGAGCTATCTTAAAGAGGGCCTTGAGGGGGACGATTGCCTTGGCATTCTCTCCACCTGTGGTCGCTATAAGAATCCCATCATCTGCTCCATCGACAAAGACTTCAAGACCATCCCAGGAAAGTTCTACGACTTCGGTAAGGATGTCACTTACGACATCTCCGAGACTGAAGCTGACTGGTGGCATATGTACCAAACACTCGTAGGAGATGCCACTGATGGATACAAAGGATGTCCCGGAGTGGGTGATGTGGGCGCAAGGAAGATCCTCGATGGAGAAGGACCAATGTGGCCCAAGGTGGTGGCTGCTTTTACAAAGGCAAAGCTTGGAACAGAAGCCGCTATCCAACAAGCAAGAGTTGCACGAATCTGCCGAGCAACCGACTATGACTTTAACAAGAAAGAAGTAATCTTATGGAATCCTACGGAGTACCCACAGGGTGTGTCCCTCGCCCCCTCTCTAAAGCTGACACAGTAAAGATTGTGATCCGCCCCTCGCTTGAGGAAACCCTTAAAGATAAGTTAAGTCCCCTCCGAACACAGGTCTCAGGGGACCACTACCGATACCACGCGATTCAACCTATTGAGTACATCCATGCCAATGGCATCCCCTTCGCAGAGGGGAACATCATCAAGTATGTAACTCGGTGGAGAGACAAGGGTGGTATCAAAGACCTCGAGAAGGCACGGCATTACATTGATCTTCTGATTTCTTTGGAGACAAAGAAAAATGTATGAGATGTCTAAAGAAACCTTCTCCTTTGTTACAAAGGAGGTCTCCACTGTTCACTCCGTGTGTGACCGAGCAATGATTCCCCGTGAGGTAGAGGGTGAGCTTCTCTCAATGGCCCAACGGGTCCATGTTTTGGAACGCTGCTACCGGGAAATGGTAATGAGATTGGGTAAAGATTACCCTGAAGAATGCCACTAATTCCGTTCCGGACACCTTAGGAGAACCTAATGAGTTCTATAGCCATCTCAAGAGACCTCTTGGATTACCTCCAACAGGTCTTCCCCGACAAACTCCCTGAACAGCCTCAGTTGCCAGAGCAGATTGGAATCTTAATTGGACAGCAGCGTGTGATCAAACACCTTGTTGCCCAGTTCAAGCTCCAAGACCCTCTGGCTTTCCAGGTACTTAAGAAAGAATAACCATGTGCGGATCTTCCCCTCCACCCCCACCACCTCCGCTTCCCGCTCAGGCACCTCCTCCACCTCCAGCAGTCCTCCAAACAGCCTCTGATGTCAACAGTACATCAGCAGCACTTGGAGCCAACCGGGGACGTAGCGCCCTGCGGATTGACAAGACTCGAACAGATACTGGATCAACAGGCTCTGGCCTGAACATCCCAACTTAAGGAACCTATGCAAGACTCTAGCCCCAAAGAAAAGGGAAATGCAGGCGCTCTGTACAAGACCCTTGAACAGGACCGTATGCCCTTCTTGATGAGGGCTATTGATGCATCGCTGTACACAATCCCAACTCTGGTCCCTCCCTTAGGCCACTCTAAAGCCACCAAGTATTACACCCCGTACCAATCCATTGGTGCCCGTGGTGTCAACAACTTGGCCTCTAAGCTGCTCCTTGCTCTCCTCCCAACGAACACCCCATGCTTCCGCTTGGACATTGATTCGACTACGCTTGAGAAGCTAGGGATGCAGCCTGAGATGAAAGCCAATGTGGACTCCAAGCTTGCCAAGATGGAACGCTCTGTCCAACGCAAGATTGAGACTGAGGCTATCCGTGTCTCAACATTTGAATCCCTCAAGCATATGCTGGTTGCAGGGAACGCCTTACTGTATATGCCTCAAAAGGGTGGTATGCGTGTATTCCATTTGCATAACTTTGTAATCCAAAGAGATCCAATGGGACAGGTACTGGACATCGTTGTAAAGGAAACGGTGTCTTGTGCTGTGGTGTCTGATGAGATCAAAGAGATCCTTGGTGAGAAACCAGAGCCCAAAGAAGATGAAGGCAAGCCAGATACTTCTGAAGACAAAGCTGAAGACGCAACCTACCGAACCAACACTGTTGACCTGTTCACTCATGTGAGCTGGGACGATCAGAAATGGGAAGTCTACCAAGAGGTTAAAGGGATTAAGATTCCCTCCTCCATTGGTGAGTACCCTGCCGATAAGTCCCCTTGGATTCCCATCCGAATGGCAAAGGTAGACGGTGAGAGCTATGGTCGAGGTTATGTTGAAGAGTACCTCGGTGACATCAAATCCCTTGAGGGCCTGTCTCAGGCAATCGTAGAGGGTGCAGCGGCTGCTGCCAAGATTCTCTTTCTGGTGAACCCCAATGGGACCACCTCGATGAGTGATCTAGCGTCAACCGAAAGTGGTGGCTTCTGTGAAGGTGTAGAGACCGATGTGTCTGTTCTACAACTTCAGAAGTACAACGACTTTCGAGTAGCCCTTGAAGCTGCCAAGTCTATCGAAGAGCGACTCTCCTTTGCCTTCATGTTGAACTCCTCAGTCCAGAGATCCGGTGAACGGGTAACTGCCGAAGAAATCCGATTCATGGCCCAAGAGCTAGAGTCTGGGCTGGGTGGTGTCTATTCCATCCTGTCTCAAGAGTTTCAGCTACCGCTGATCAACCGCTTGATGTTCAGGATGCAGAGGGATAAAGAGCTTCCAACGCTTCCCAAAGGGATTGTTCAACCAGTCATCGTTACAGGTATCGAAGCACTTGGTCGAGGGAATGATCTCAACAAGCTTGACACATTTATGTCAGCAGTTATGCAGATCCCCGAGGCTGTCTCTCGAGTTAACTGGAGTGACTACATGACCCGCCGAGCAACTGCTCTAGGGATTGATACAGAGGGCCTCATCAAGTCTGATGAACAGGTTCAGCAAGAACAACAACAAGCCCAACAACAACAGATGATGCAGCAAGGACTTGCTCCTGCAATTAATGCTGCTGGTCAAATGGCTAAACAAGGAATCGCAAACAATGGCAACAGCCCCCAAGCTGCCCCAGGTCCCGAAGGACCTCCCGCAGGGTAACGCAACCCCCCTCATTGAATACATTGGTGAGGGTGCTGAGAAAGTTAAATTCACCATCAATCCCAAGGCACAAAAATATGTGGTTCATACCAACGGGATGGTGAAGGAGTACCTATGAGTGATGCACTAGAACGAGTAACCCTCATCACCCCCGATGAGGTAGCCCCTGTAGGCCACGATGAGAAGATGATTGCATTGGTTGATTCCAAAGCAGCAGAACTCTCAGGCCGACCTTCGTGGCTCCCTGAGAAGTTCGCTACTGCGGAAGACATGGCAGCAAGCTACAAGGCACTGGAAGCAAAGCAGAGTGGGGCAACCCCTCCTGTAGCTCCTGCTGCTCCAGTAGTAGCTCCTGTGGCTACAGCCCCGGCTGATCCCTTGGCAATCACAACAGCCCCCGCTGATGCAACTGCTGTGGTTCAACAGGCTGGCCTCAACATGGCGGACCTCAATACTGAGTTCGCTACTGCTGGCACCTTATCCGAAGCAAGCTACACCAAGTTGGCTGCGGTTGGCTTTGACAAGGCAGCAGTGGATAACTATGTGGCAGGCCAACAGGCCCTCGTTGCACAGTTCCAGAATGAGGTCATGTCGGCAACCCCAGGTGGTTCTGAGAAGTATGGCGAGATGGTTGCTTGGGCCAAGGTCAATATGACTGAAGCTCAAGTATCTGCCTACAACACTGCTGTGAGTTCAGGTAATAAAGATCAAGCCAAGCTGGCAGTAGCTGGCCTTGGTGCCTCATTTACTGCTGCTGTAGGCCGTGAGCCTGTGCTGCAAGGTGGGCGTGTGTCTGGTGGTGTAACCGATGTCTTTGAGTCTCTGGCTCAGATGAAGGTTGCCATGTCTGACTCACGGTACAAGGCAGATCCCGCATTCCGCAATGCTGTACAACAAAAGTTGGGTCGCTCCAACATCATGTAATCATGGATATCACCTACAAAGACCCCATCAGTGTTCTCTTGGACATCGGTGGAAAAGTTATTGATCGCATATGGCCTGATCCTGCCCAAGCGGCTGCTGCTAAATTTGAATTATTCAAACTTCAGCAATCGGGAGACTTGGCGCAAATGGCAGGCCAGATGCAGATCAATCAAGAAGAGGCCAAGAGTTCCAGCATATTCGTTGCTGGTTGGAGGCCCTTCATTGGCTGGGTCTGTGGGACAGCTTGTGCGTGGAATTGGTTGGGGCTAAGTATTGCAAAGGTTGTTGCCGAGTTACTCGGACACCAGATCACACTTGCCCCTGCTGATATATCCGAGATGATGCCCGTCCTTATGGGAATGCTTGGTCTCGGGGCCTACCGCACAGTTGAGAAGATAAAAGGCGTAGCTTCTTAATCCGAGAGGAGGTGATACATCTCGTCTGTTGGAACGTCATCCCAGCCGCTTGGCCCCCGTAAGGGGCCCTTGTATTTACACCTATAGAAATTGAAAAGTTATCCGCACTGAATCCTTATTCGGTGGTGCTGCTAATTCAACAGATTGATAGAACTAGCTTGGCCCTCTGCGGAGGAGAACCCTGTGATGTATGTCGAGATGACGAGTTGCTCAACAACTTTCTTTCTCTTTTATATAGGTAAATTCTCATGGCTAACGCAACCGTTAATTACACAGGTCAAGCAAACAACACTGGCGCACAAGATGCGCTGTTCCTTAAGGTATTCTCTGGCGAAGTAATGACCGCCTTCGCAGAGGGTACAGTTACTGAGGGCCGAGTGGTCACCCGTAACATCGCCAATGGTAAATCGGCTCAGTTCCCAATCTTGGGCAAAACAACTGCCGCTTACCACACCCCAGGTACTGAGATCACTGGTCTCTCTTTGCCAGCCAACGAGCAGATCATCACCATTGATGACTTGCTGATCTCCAGCCTGTTCCTGTCCAACATCGATGAGGCCAAGAACCACTACGATGTCCGTGGTCCTTACGCCCAAGAGATTGGCAACGCACTGGCCTACACCCACGACAAGCAGATTCTCGCGTTGGGCCTCTTGGCTGCTCGTGGTGCATCTCCTGTTACTGGTGAGGCTGCTGGTGGCTCCATCTTGGATGCCGCTATGTTGTCTGACACCACTGGTGCAAAGCTGATCGCTGCCCTGTTTGCTGCTGCTCAGAAGATGGATGAGAAATTCATCCCTGCTGAAGGCCGCACTGCGTACCTGTCTCCTGCTGCTTACTACATTCTTGCTCAGAACTCATTGGTTCAGAACAGCTTGTACGGTGCTGCCTCTGGTGGCTTGGCAACTGCCCGTGTCCCTATGATCGCTGGTATCGAATTGGTTAAAACCAATCACGGTCCCTTCGGTTCCACTATCGCTGCTGACGGTGCTTCCGTTGCTGGTGGTGCTGGTCTTGGCGGTGGCGGTGCAAGCAAGTACGCTGGTGTCTTCACAGGCTCCGTTGGCTTGGTCATGCACAAAGCTGCTATCGGCACAGTGAAACTCATGGACTTGGCAATGGAGTCTCAGTACGACATTCGCCGTCAAGGCACCTTGATGGTGGCTAAGTACGCGATGGGTCACGGCGTTCTCCGTCCATCGGCTGCTATCGAACTGAAAACAGCCTAATCAATTAGCCCTAACCTTTCTTGTTAACTCAGGATTGGTTGGGGCTTTTTTTTAAACTTTAAGGAACCTCCCATGACTGAGACAGTCTGCGTAATCTCCTCTGGGACAACCGCAACATTTAGCACTTCCCTTGCAACAGGAACCCGCACAGCCACCGTTGCTGGTGTGGATGCCTCTATCGCAAGCCAAACACCTTACTCAGTAACCCTCTCAAGTGTGCCCCCCGCAGGCATAGCGGTGTGCGTCACCATTACCCCTGCGCCGTTGCCACCAGTTACTTATGTCAATTCAGTTAACACCCTCACAGGCGCACTAACTGCAGCCCAGATAGCAGCCAGCGCATCTGAAGGTTACGGTTTCACCCCATATTCTGATGCGAATCCCGCTGGATACACATCAAATGCCGAGACCAGTGGAACAAATACTGGCGATGAAACCGCTGAGACCATTAAGACAAAGCTTGGTGTTACAGCCCTCAGTGGCTCCAACACAGGTGATCAAACGCTGCCAACAACACTCCCTGCTTCAGACGTAAGCGCATGGGCAAAGGCAGGAACCAAGCCCAGCTACTCCGCTGCCGAGATTGGCTCTCCGTCAGGCTCAGGAAACTCTACCGGAACCAACACAGGTGATCAGTCGATCCCAACAACCCTGCCTGCATCTGATGTATATGCATGGGCAAAGGCAAGTGTCAAGCCCACTTATACCTACACGGAAGTTGGTGCCCAAGTTGCGGGTAACTATGTCTCACTCTCGTCTACGCTGACGAAGACCACAGACTTCACAGTAGCTGTCACTGATTCTTGGTTCATCAACAACAAGACGGGTTCCGCCTGCTTAGTTACCCTCCCTGCGGCTGCAACCTATCCTGGTAGATCACTGACCTTCAAGAATATGCAGGCCCAAGCTGTCACCTCAGTGTCCTCCGACGTGGTCCCTGTGGACAGCACTGTGGTGGGTACTCAGATTCTCCTTCCGGTGATCGGGAACTGGGCCACTGTGGTATCTGATGGGACCAACTGGGTCACCATGCAGCAGTCCCCTAACAACATCTTACTTCTGGAATAAATCATGCAAACCTTATCACCCCTCACTGAACTGGGGGCTATCAACATCATGCTCTCCACCATTGGAGAGTCCCCGGTCAGTTCGTTATCCTCAGACCAAAGCACGGTGGATGTTGGGATTGCCCAACAGGTTCTCCGTGAGGTAACCATTCAGGTTGAACAGGAAGGCTGGCAATTCAACACTGAGATTAATTGGGTGATGTCACCAACACTTGATCTTGGTGAGATCTATATCCCAGCCAACTGCATCCAGATTGATACCTCTGGCAGGGACTCAACCCTTGATGTGGCGATGCGGGGTAACCGCCTTTATGACCGGGTGAATCACACCTTTAGCTTCACCAAGAATATTTCTGTAGACATGGTTGTCCTCTTGGATTTCAATGACCTCCCCCATGCTGCCCGTCAATACATTGCTATCCGTGCTGCCCGTGTCTTTCAACAGCGGGTAGTCGGCTCTGACTCTCTCGCAGCTTACACAGAAAAGGATGAGGCCAAGGCCCGTGCTGGACTGAAGAAGCTTGATGCAAACAATGCTGACTACAACATCCTCTCAGGATCGTGGTCAGTCGCAAGGACACTAACCCGATGAGCTTAATCTCTTCTTCAATCCCCAACTTCGTGAATGGGGTCTCACAGCAACCCTTCACCCTCCGTCTGACTTCCCAAGGGGAGGTGCAAGAGAATGGTCTTTCGACTGTCTCTTCGGGATTGCGGAAGAGACCCCCTACGGAACACATTGCAAAGATCTCAAGTACCCCCCTTACGGATGCTTTGATCCACACCATCAACCGTGATGGAACTGAGCAGTACCAAGTGATTCTCACTAACGGGGATCTTAAGGTCTATGATTTATTTGGTGTCCAGAAAACAGTCAACTTTACGGACAAGGCATATCTCAATACAGCAACCACTGCTCAAGATAGCTTTGCCTTAACGACTGTTGCTGATTACACCTTCATCACCAACAAGACCAAGGTTGTCACTGAGGCATCCACTGTGAGCCCCGGTAGACTCTATGAGGCCCTCTTCAACGTCAAGCTGGGTAACTATGGAAAGACATACTCTCTGCTTGTTAATGGGACCAAGGTGGCAACTTACGCTACCCCTGATGGAAGCAATGCAAACCAATCCCCAGCACTGTCCACAGATTCCATTGCTGCAACCTTATGTGCCTCTCTTAAGGGTGCCATTGCGACTACATCCACAACAGTTGATGCAGAGGGCAACCCGGTAGTAACAACCACACCTGGTGTAGCAACCACCTTTGCTTCAGCCCCTTGGACAGTAAGCGTAAGCGGTTCCACAATCTACATTAAGAACTCCACTACGGACTTCAATGTGACTTGTGAAGATGGTTTCAATAATAATGCAATGGTTGCCATCAAAGGGAACCTTCAGAAGTTCACAGACCTCCCCTCAAATCCCCGAATAGATTCCTTCTTGGTACAGATCACGGGGGACCAGAGTTCCTCCTTTGACAACTACTGGGTTAAGTACGATGCTGGCGGTATTAATAATGCCTCAGGTGTATGGAAGGAGACTGTTGCACCGGGGATCAAGATTGGTTTGGATAACACCACGATGCCCCACCAGTTGGTTCGTGAGGCCAACGGAACATTCACCTTCAAGCCTGCTGAGTGGGCCACCAGAACTGTGGGGGACATCAAGTCAAATCCAAACCCATCCTTTGTGGGCGGAACCATCAACGATGTCTTCTTCTTCCAGAACCGATTAGGCTTCCTGTCAGATGAGAACTTTATCATGACGGAGACAGGCAAATACTTCAACAACTACCGCACCACAGTGGTCTCCCTGCTCGATAGTGACCCTGTAGATGTCAATGCGGCTACCAACAAGGTGGCTGTGCTGACTCATGCAGTGAGCTTCAATAAACAGATGTTGCTCTTCTCCAAACAGCAGCAGTTCTTGGTGGACTCTGTTGATATGATGACCCCTAAGAAGGTTCCAATCAAACCCTCTACGGACTTCTCTGTGAACACCCGAGCTCGTCCTGTTACCTCTGGTCGTAATGTGTACTTCACATTGGACAAAGGTAACTGGTCCTCGGTGCGGGAATACTTTGTTGATCTGAACAGCCTGACCAACGATGCCACAGACATCACTTCACACGTTCCAACATACATCCCTTCAGGCGTGGTGAAGATTGCCGCAGGACCATCGGAAGATGTTCTAGCGATGCTCTCTGAGAAGGACGGCACTAAGCTGTACATCTACAAGTATTACTTCAGTGGGAATGAGAAGCTTCAAAGCTCTTGGTCTACGTTCACCTTCAATGCAGGGGGGACTATCCTCAGTTGTGAGTTTATTCAATCCACCTTGTACATGGTGATCTCCCGTGCAGATGGGCTCTACCTTGAGAAGATGGACTTCTCGGTTGGGGCCAATAATCCGGGTGAGCCATACCGTGTACACCTTGATCGCAAGGTACAGTTACCCACTACCGCCCTTACCTTTGATGGGACCTATACAACCATCTCAGCAGGCTCCATTGGTTACCTCCCATCAGATGGCACCTATATGGTGACAGCTAAAGGGGGTGGAAGCATTAAGGCAGGGCAGATCACAGATGTTCTCTACTCGGCAGGAGTGACCAAGATCAAGGGAGACTTTAGCTCAACAGCTTTGACCTTTGGGAAGAAGTACAACTTCCTCTACCAGGTCTCTCCTCTCTCAGTTCGTGTGCAGGGCTCCGGTCAAACTAAAGCTTCGGATACAGAGGGAAGAACACAGATACGGAAGATTGCTTTCAACCATGCAGATACGGGGTATTACCAAGTAATGGTTACCCCACTAGCTCGTGAGCAGTACACCTATACATTCTCAGGAAAAACCTTAGGGTCACTTTCTGCTGTTATTGGTGCGGAGGCCCTCTCCACAGGACGCTTGGTGGTCCCAGTAGTATCCCAGAATACTACGGTGAAGATAGTTGTTCAAAGTGATATGCCACACCCGGTATCTCTCTTCTCCGCAGATTGGGAGGCCAACTATGTCAAGCGCAGCCGTCAGGTCTAAACCTTACTTCCGTAAGACAACCCAATGGGACATCGCTGAGTTGGCCCTTACGATGCGTCAGGAGGACGTTGAAGAGGTCTTCCACGCATCCAGGGGCACACCCCTTGGAGCTCTTGTGAGGGGTGCTGAAGCCTCTTCAGAACTCATCTCAATAGTCAAACAAAGCAAGGTCGTTGCCATCTTCGGATTGGTGGGGACTAAGGGGGTCTCAGGATCTCCTTGGATGCTCGGCACGGATGAGCTACCGAAGTGCAAGAGCTTGTTAAGGGACTGCCGAAAGATTGTCCAGAGATATCTTGAGGAATACAAATACTTATCCAATGCCTGCTGGTCCAAGAACGATGTTCACATCGAATGGATCAAGTGGCTTGGCTTTACTTTCGAGGGGGAGGACATCCGTAACGGAGAGACCTTCCTCCATTTTCATAAGGAGATCAAATGTGTGACCCAGTAACGACTGCCCTCCTCGTAGGCAGCGCGGCTACGGCAGGAACAGCCACTGTTGCAGCCACTGCGGCAACCGCTGGACTCATCGGCGCAGGGGGTGCAGTGACAGCAGCGGGTGCTCTTTCTGGGCTCTCTGCTGCATCAGGTATTGCAGGAGTGATTGGGCAACAACAAGCAGCTTCCAGCATGGCAGCTTCTAACTCTGCTCAATATAACAATGCCCTTCTTGCAAGAGCCCAGAATGCCAATCAGATCAATCTGGAACGTGTGCAGGCTGGAGATGCCGCAGGGCAGAAGCTCAATGCAAACAATATGGCAATGCGGGAGGCACAGTCTTCAGTTGTAGCCCGTGCTGGCCCCAGTGGGTTGTCTGTAGATGCTCTTCTGGCTGATATGGGGCGCAAGGGTGCAGGCTATAACGAGTCTGTTACCTCCAACCTTGACCGGACCAACATGGCTCTGGATAACCAACTCCAGAATGTGAACAACCAAGCAGCCTCCACTATCAACAATCTTAAGACACCCGCACCTGTGGATTACCTCGGGGCTGCTCTGAAGATTGGTGAGGGCTATCAGAAATACAAAGCGAACACTTAACAAGTAAGGAATATATGGCAGCACAAGATGCTTTTAATCCGGGGCAAGAAGCGGCATCAGTGACTGCCTCCCCGAACATCTCTACGGTACAGGCTAGGTATGATCCCAATGCTGGGATGAACTCCTTGATTCAGGCACTCGGTGCTGAGTCAACACAGCGGGGGCTTGACTCCTTTAATCAGGCTTACCAGCAGAAGAAGCTTCAGGACCAAACCTTGAAGATTGATGCCTACACCCAGCAGTTTATGGGAGACCACCAAGGGGGTGCTGTCTCACAGGCACAGCTTAAGACCCGCTTCCCTGAGATGGTTCCAGTAATCGCTGCACGAGTTGCAGAGTCTATTGGTAAAAAGCAAGGGGCATTGGATATTGCCAAGTCAATTGAAGAGATCAATAACACTGATTCTCTCCGTCTTGATACCAACCAACGAGCAGCCTTTGTCGCCAAGCGAAGGGCAGAACTCTTTGCCAACATCCCACAAGGGAATGACTTCTATGCAGCAGGCGTTGTCTCTGCAATGGACCGTGCGTTTGGTCAGGAAGAGCTTAAGTGGCAGGGGCAGACCGCCACCTACCATCAAGAGGTCCAGAAGACTGCCCTCTCAGATGAAGTTGTTGGTGCCCTCAACAGTCCAGACCCGAAGGCAGCACTTGCATTGATTGATACCAACTATGGAAAGAGTTCCTCCCTTAATAACCTAGAGCGAAATAAGGTGTATGTGGACAGTGTGATCAAGACTGCGGCTGTCAGCGATGACCCAAATGTTCTTGATAAGATTCCACAGCAGTACCTCAACGCTGACTCTAAAGCTCAGATATATCAGGCACGGATTGCAATCACAAATCAACAGTGGGCAAAGTTCACACGGGCAAAGGAATTTGAGGCGTATCAGCGTACTGAGGTAGAGAGGGTAGGTAAGCTGGATATCCTCAATAAGCTGGGTGCGGGTAAAGATGTTGACCCCACACAATACCTGTCTAGCCCTGGTCTTCACGCATTCGCAGTTGAGGCCATGTCTACCCCCTCAGTTCCTGAAGCTACCTCTAAGGCTTCTGTTCAGGCATTCCGAACAAGCCTCTTGGGGTCAAGCAATGTGATGACACTGGGAAGCCAAGCCGACCTCACCGCTGCGGTATTCAAGCTAAAAGGAATCAACCCGAAGGAACGCGCTGCATTGGTGGATGAGATTCCCAAGCTTATGGAGGGGACTGTACTAATGAATGACCCCAATATCCGAAGAGCCTATTCAGACAATCTTTCCGCCCGAATGGATGATCTTTCTAAATCTCCAAGTGCCCAAATTCAACGGCTAATGGGAACAGGAAATCTCCGTGGGAATGCAATGGCAATGTTTGAGGGGGAGATCAGGGGAAACTTTGAGGCAGCGTATCAAGAGTCTGGTCAGTGGCCTACAGGATTTACTTCACGGAAGATTGTTGATGCAGCGGTTGCCAAAACCTCTGCTTATGTTGACAGGATGACATCCGTTGAGGGACTCCGTATTCATTCTCAAGATGAAACAGCCACACCCGCAAAAGGAACTGCCTCAGGCCGCTCCACACCAACACCCAAAGCTGCTCCAACAGGTTTACCTAAAGGAGTAACTCTAATTAAATAACAAGGATCTCATGGCTCAATATAAGATCAATGGCAGCACCTTTGCTGTCGATGATGCTCAAACAGGGGAGCAGTTAAATACAACCCTCACCCAGCTTGCTGATTACACGGCAGCGCAGAACCAACAAAAGTTCCTCTCCTTTCTCGGTAAGGCCGAAGGGGCAGACTACGGGACTATTGTTGGGGGACGGCAGACCATTACCGACTTCTCAGCTCATCCGAATATTGTTGGCTTGAGAACCAAAGAGGGACCAAGCACTGCCGCAGGGAGATATCAGATCACAGGAACAACCTTCCGTGAACTGGCTCCCTCTGCTGGGGTTACTGACTTCTCTCCAGCAAGCCAAGATAAGGTTGCCCTTGCATTGATTGCCCGAAGAGGGGCAATGGATGATGTCACCTCAGGGAACTTTAATGGGGCTATTGCAAAGCTCGGGAAGGAGTGGGCAAGTCTCCCCTCCAGCACCTATAGCCAAGCCAAGAGATCACAGCAGTGGGTTGATGAGGCTCTCGGTCAGCCCTTTGCTCCCCCTACTGCTGCACCTGTGGGGACTGCTCAAGGGTATGCACCCTTTGGTGCTGTTACCCCCAACATGGATCAGGCCAAGCTGTCTACCAATCAGGATTGGTTAAAGGCTTCCCGTCAGGTGTACTCTTGGGATAAACGTAAGCAGTTCACGGGTAACGATTCAGACTTAGCTGAATATGGTAAATCAATCATGGGTTACTTCAACAACAATGTTGTAGCCATGACTGCTGATGCTGCTGGTCTTATACAGAACGGGACACAGGACGATAAGAATGCCTACCTCCATTTGATGGAGCAATACGATGCGACCAACGTATCATGGGCAGGGGCAGGAAGAGCAGCCCTTGGAATGGTCACAGACCCCGTAAACTTGGTAGGGCTGGGCACTCTTGGAACAGTAACAATTGGGAAGATGGCTGCTTCAGCTGCAGCTAAAGAGGCATTTATGAAAACCCTACTGACATCCTTAGGCCGCACTGGTATCCAAGCGGGTATCTTAGGTGGTGCTCAAGGTGCAGTTACCAACACCATTAAACAGGGTGTTGAGGTCTCTGCTGGGAAGAAGGATGGTGTTGATCTGGGGGAGACAGCCCTCCATACTGGAATCGGTGTTGCTGCTGGTTTAGTCATTGGGACAGCCGCAGATGCTCTTCTGACAGTCGCTGCCCCGGCGGTAAAGAATGCTATTGGGAAGATTGGTGAATTGGTTGGGTTGGGTAAGAAACCTGCTGTGGTTGGGCCTGTAGTGCCCTCAGTGACCCCCAATGGAAGAACACCCACAACATCAGCCGCTGCTATATCCCCAGAACTACATGGTCCTGCACCTGAACTAATAGGGCCACCTAGACCGCCCACAGATACCCTTCCGTTCCCTACCTCCTTCACAGATGAAGAGCTAAGGGCAATCGGTACGAGGGGCCAGAAGGGAAGGCTATGGACTGATGATCTACCACAAGACTTACCTATCAATGGGAACCCTGCCTCTCGTCTTGTAATCCCTCCATCCGAGCCGGGTCTCCGTGCGACTGTGCGGAACATGGCTGACTTAACAGCAGATGGTGAGAAGGTTGCTGCACAGATGCGCGTGATGTCAGATGGTGATCTCAACTCAACTCTTGAGGTTCTCCGCAACAGCACTACCATGCAGGATATGCCAACAGTGTTCCGTGCTGTGCATATTCTCCATGATGAATCTCGTGTGGCTATTGCTGAACTGATGAAGAAGATTGAGGCGGCTTCCCCAGATAACCTTGCTGCACTGCTGGCTCAGAAGGAATCCTTAGAGACCAGAATGGTGCAGATTCAGTTGGCAGATGATGCAATGGGATCAGCAGGGGGTTCTCTCAATAGGCAACGGCAAGAGGGTCTTGTTGGTCTCCAAGGGTCTACTCCTGAGAGCATTATGAAGGAGATGGGACTCACCAAAGCTGAAGCTGAGAAGTTCTGGGCTGACCTTGTTGCTGCGTCCCAAGTTAGCTCTAAAGCTAAACAGATTGCTGGTGAATATGACCAGAAGATTGCCGCCGCTGTAGAGCAGGGGAACTTTGGTGAAGCGGGTAAGCTTCTTATCCTCAAAGGAAGGGAGCTTGCCGGGATTGCTGAAGAGGCTGCACCTGGGGGTTCTATCTGGAGAGATCGCCTGCATACCTTTGCTGGTGGACTTAAAGAACTGATGATCTCCAACTTGTTCACAATCAAGACGGTGATGATCAACGCCTTCCCTGCGGCAATCAAAACACTGACAATCCCCCTCGCTAAGTACCTCGTAACGAACCCTCTTGAGAAGGCCGCAATGGCTGAATTAGGGGCACATTACTCTGCAATGGGGGCAACAGTTAAGGGAGCCTTTCAAGCAGCCAAAGCGGCCTACAGATATGAGCAGTCCATTCTCACAAGGGATGCTTCTCGAGTTCTGGAAGGTGAGATGGTTATGACGGGTAAGCTGGGTGGAGGACTTCGTTTCTTCCCCCGGATACTTAACGCCACAGATGAGTTCCTGTCACAGGTTAACTATGCAGGCTTTGTTTCGGGTAAAGCAGCCAACAAGGCGGCAATCGAAGGGACAGCCAAGGGGTTAACAGGGAAGTCCCTTAAAGACTTCATTGGCGAAGCAGTCACTGCTGCCAAGGGAACCATGTACGAGGCTGCTGATGAGTCACTGGTACAGCCTATCATCAACAAGGGAGTTAACCTTGGATACTCTGGGGATGTTCTTATCAAGTACGTTGAGGCGGAAGCACTGAAGTCTCCTCAGGCTCTTCGACATGGCTCTGATAAGGAAGCACTGGACTTTGTCCGGGATGTTCTTTACAAGCGTGCATTCAGCGGTGACTCCGCCTTCATGGGGGCCTCTAGTGCAGCTAAGAGTTATGAGACATTCGTTCATAAGAATCCCTCTGCTTCTCTTCTGGTAGGCCAGCTATTCTTCAGGACACCCATCCGGGTATTTGAGGAGGGAATGCGTATGACACCGGGGATTCAGCTTCTTGCTCCCCGATTCATTTCAGACCTTCGGGGAGCCAATGGGCAAGCAAGACAGGTGAGAGCGCAAGCGGAGTCAATGATGGGGCTGGCCTTAACTGGAACAGCCTTGGCCTTGTACTCTTCTGGTGCAATTACCGGAAGCGGTTCATACGCAAACTATCGGCAAGATAAAACAAGGAAGGACGGCCCTGCCCCCGAGCCGTACTCTATTAAGTTTTCAGATGGGTCCACATGGAGTTTCAAGAACATGGACCCCATCGCCACCCCACTAAAGGTACTCATTAATGCCTTTGAGGGAATGGATCAGTTGAAGATTAAAGAGGCGCAAGAGGGCTTTGCAATGCTCCCTGAGTACCGTCTATTACAGGCACGGGTATATGTTGGTGTTGCTGCTCTTACTTCGGCAATCACAGATGCCAGCCTTGTCTCTGGTCTTAAAGGAACTGCCGATCTCTTTGCTGAGATGAATGATCCTGCTGCCAAGGAGGAGGCTATCTTGAAGAAGACGGGCTCCATGCTGGCGATGTTGGTGCCAAACACTCTACATAAGATTGCACAGACGAATGATCCGAGGATGAGAGACCCCTCTACGTTCTTTCAGATGCTTGAGGCAAAGCTGGGGCACGGTATCTCCCCTTCTAATGAGGTTAAGTCGGCCTTTGCTTATGACCCGCTAGGTCAGGTTCGGTCCGCTGCTGACGTTGGCTCCATGTGGAATATCTTCTCTACAGCTTCTCAAGAGGAACGCAATAGAGGTCACTCCGAGGCTCACCAACAAGTAATGCTGGGGCTGGACAAGATTGCCACCCAAACAGGAGCAACCTTCATACCACCCTCCCCAAAGAACCCCAAGACGGGAGAGTTGGATCTCCGCACGATGCTCACTTTGGATAAGTCAGAGACTCTTTACGATAAGTGGCAGAGGAACTACCGGGACTTAAATCCCGATCAGGTACTGCTCCCGATTGTGAAGTCAGGGGCACCGATGGGAACCTTTAAAGAGAAGGGCCTTATGGTAGATCTCATTCAATCTGAAATGAAGAATCTTCAAGCTATTGCATTTGAACAACTCTTAACAGATGAGAGAGTCCGTGAAAGACTCATCCGTGAGATGAAGACAAAAGCAAGAGCAGATAGTGGTCTTCTCGACTTTGATAATGTAAACAAGTAATCCCCTTAACCCCCCTAAACAGCCCCCCTTGGATTTCCATCGGGGGCTTTTCTATTTGGAGAATAAATGTCAACAAGTTTTGTAACGTACTCAGGCACTGGAACCCAGACTGACTTCACGTTCCCTTTTAACTATCTGGACAAAACAGATGTGTTCGTCTTCGTTAATGGAGTCTCTTCAACATTCACTTGGCTAAACTCTTCGTCCATCCGTACCACCTCTGCACCCATTGCAGGGACTGCTGTACAGATCCGAAGGATTACCCAGAAGGCGGTCACTCCAGTCAACTTCACAGATGGCTCAGTGCTTCTTGAGGCTGACCTAGATACCCTCGCGCTGTACTCCCTGTACCAAGCCCAAGAGAACTCTGACTATGGCTCCCGCATCACTGCGATGGAGAACACGATTCTTGGAATTAGCACAGGAAGTGGACTCCCCGGAACTGTCTATACACAGATCCTTAATGGGGATGGAACAACCCGCACATTTACTTTAGGTGCCACCCCAGCAGCCTCTTCATATGTTGATGTGTATCTCAGTGGAATCTATCAGGCCAACGCTACGTTTGCCGTAGTGGGAACCGTATTGACATTCACAGAAGCACCCCCTAGAGGGACAGCTAATGTGGAAGTGAAGATCAGCGTAGGGTTAACTTTAAACCATACCGATGCCTCCCTAGTAACCTACCAACCAGCAGGCACAGGAGCCGTAGCCACCAACGTGCAGACTAAGCTGCGTGGGAGTGTGAGTGTTACGGACTTCGGTGCGGCAACTACAAACACTAACGCCCAGAATAAAACTGCACTACAGTTAGCTATAGCAGCAACAGACGCTGCTGGTGGTGGAACTGTAGTTGTTACAAACGGTATTGATTACGGATTCAAAAACACTGACATTACAACCTACCCGAGTTTTGCGGGAATTGTTAACGATGTAGTGGTGATTGATAATGGTATTGGGGATGCAGATGGTTCAGGAAATAAAACAGGGGCACAGGTAAGAACCTTTTACGGCACCGCTCAAACTATCCCGTTCGGTATGCACGATGGGAATGGTACTAGGATTTATGGTTCTTGGCATCCTTATTACTCTGTAGCAAATACCGCAAATCTAGCACCAGTGGGAAATCCCTCAAGGCTTGCATCTGATAATCGCAGGGCCAGTTTTCTCATCAGTAATGATGGTCAAGCAACATACAGATTAGGACAAGGAACTCTGGCTGGTGCGTCATATACAAATGAGGAACTTTCTAATTTTGTTTTAGAGCATTATCAAGCGACAGGCGACACTCTTACTGACTATGCCCCACTTGTTATTGAACGTAAAACTGGGAATTGGGCTTTTAACTTAGGTTCTAATTCGCCGCTAACATCCTTTCACTTTAAATCAAAAACAGCGGGATATGTAACTTCAATATTTGAGTCCTTGGCAACCACTTGTTATCATCTTCTTCGTAATTCAAATGGATACACGCAGGATGTGTCGCTGAAAAATACCTCCGGTGATTTTGAAGTGTATATGGAGGCGTCAGGAACGGCAGTTTCTGTTGATAAAACGACTAGAAAAACAACACTTAGAAGTCTAGCACTTGGTGTCTCCCCAACATCCTATGGAAGCACTATAAACATTGATGCGGCACTAGGGCAGATATACACAATAAATGCAACCACTGGAGCAGGTTTCAATATTAATGACCCAAGTAATTCAGTATTAGGGCATCAGATAACCATCACAATTAAAAACACATCAGGTGGTGCTTTAGGCGCTGTTTCATGGGCGGCTTTATATAAAATGGCTACTTGGACACAACCCGCCAATGGTTATAGTAGATCAATTACGTTTTACTATAATGGAACGAATTGGATTGAATACACCCGAACTAATTCTGATGTTCCTAATTAGTTATGACTAATACAAAAATATCCGCGTTAACTTCCGCTACTACGCCTTTAGCGGGTACGGAAACTTTACCTATTGTTCAAAGTTCAGCTACCGTAAAAACAACGGTAGCTAATTTAACTGCTGGCCGTGATGTTTCAACCGCAACGTTAAATTTTACAGGGGCTACGGTTCCTGCAAATGGTTGGTATCTCCCATCAGCAAATGCCCTTGCGGTATCTACGAACAGTACGGAAGTTTTTAGAATATCCAGCAATCGTTGTGTGCAAATCGGGTCATATTCTCCAGCGGCTTTAGCACCACTTTGGATTTACGCCAATACAAGTGGCGGCGGTTCAAATGATGCGGGTACTTGGGTAAGGCAGGACGGAACAGACCCAATTGCTATGTGGGGTGGATCAGGCGGGGCATTACGAGCTAAGTTAATGCCTGATGGAACGTGGACTCTTCAAAGTAATAATCTAGTTTTTGGCACAGCAGCCAAAGGCATCAATTTCACCGCCAATACTCCAGCAGCAGGAATGACGAGTCAGTTGCTGAACTGGTATGAGGAGGGGACTTGGACTCCTACGCAAGGTGCTGGGCTTACAGTCGTTGGAGCATTTGTTTCTGCTGGAACTTACACAAGAATTGGTAGACAAATTACTGTTATTGGCTGGGTTGCTGGCGCTACTTCAATCAGTGCAGCTACAGCCAGTCCCCTATGCGGTGGAATGCCATATTCCGCTTTGGATTACTGCCTAGGAACTGCTACAGATAACGGAGCCAATAATGGCATTTCGTTGTATGTTTCTGCAACGACACTTTACGCAGCTAATCCCATTACCTCTTCAACAGCCCGAATTAATTTTGGCGCAACATTCTTTATATAAGGAGCATTATGCTAACTAAAGTAACAAATTCAATGATTGCTGGCGCGTCAATCAACGTGATTGACTATGGTGCTGTCGGAGATGGAACTACTGATTGCTACGCAGCGTTTGTTTTGGCTTATGCTGCAATACCTGATACAGGAGGAACCATTGTTTTTCCAGCAACAACTGCAAATAAATGGTATTTCTCACAGGGTATTGTTTTAAATAAGCCAGTTCGGATTGTTGGACAACTACCAACATCGTCTTTATATGTTACTAACACGGGTACTGTGCTTGAGTTTGCCGCAGACCAAACTGGGTTTACAGTCAATAGTTACAATTCTCCCGGTGCAAATCCAAGTGGCACACCCGCTGGTAACTTTTGCGAAATAGTGCAACTTGCTATCGTGTCAAGGGGTGGGCCTACTGGTTTACTCAATGGTGGTACTGGTGCTGCTTGCGATGGTATTTTAAATCGTGGCCCCGGCACTCGTATTACTAATGTCTGGACAGACTCTTTCCGTAGAAACGGCATTCGCATAGCCGCAGCTATTGGCTCTGGTGGTGTTACTGAAGGAAATGCCAATCTCTGGTACTTGAGTGATGTGTCGTGTTTGCGTAATGGTGGTGATGGACTGTATATAGATGGTGCAGACGCTAATGCTGGTTTAGCTTTAAAAGTTAATTGCTCAAATAATCTAGGCTATGGAATTGTCGAAAGTTCTTTTCTTGGAAATACCTACATCGGCTGTCACACTGATGGGAACACACTAGGGTCAATCGTTACAGACGGTGCAACAAATTCAAGCGTGTTTATTGGTTGTTATGCAGAGACAGGTGAGGCATCAATAATTGCACCATCACTAATGATTGGTGGGCTTAACTCATCAAGTGAGCGTGTAACCGCTGCAAGCACTGGACTTGTATTAAATGGAAGTGCTTCTTTTCGTGGTTCATATAAACACATTAATGCAAAAGGAACTCAAACCGTTGGCGGGTCGGTTGGTAAAAATGATACATCTTTGAGTGCGTTTACATGGGGTGCTTCTTCGGAAACTGTTACCACTGACGCATGGAAACTAAAATTTCTAAGTACAGAGAATGCTTGGGTTATTCAATATGCAGACGCTGTAGCATTTGAGCCAATTCGCTACTTAAATAGCGCAGCAACTTTATACACAGATAAGGGATTAACTGGGCCTGTGTTTCAAAACGGTTACGGTATAAGAAACTTTGGCGATGCCGCTGGATCAGCAAAAGTTCGATTGCTTGCAGCCTTAGCACCAGTGTCTGGAACTTATCAGGTTGGAGATATTGTTTATAACAACGCCCCTGCTGCTGGTGGAACAATTGGTTGGGTGTGTACAACAGCAGGAACTCCCGGCACTTGGAAAACATTTGGAGCAATAGCAGCATGAACGCCATTCTCCAACGCCTCAAATCCAAAACCTATTGGGTAGCAATACTCGGTGCTCTATTAACAGCCGTGGAGGTCAATAGTGGCTTTCTCGGATCGTTCATACCAATGCCCTATCGCAATTACGTCATCCTGCTGTGGCCTGTTTTAATGGTCTTACTGAGGGAAGTAACTACTTCTGCTTTGGCAGATAAGTAATGAGTCTCCCTCCGTCCTCCTTTAGAGTCAACGGAAGAACCATCTCGCTCTCCCACAAAGCACAAGACAAGATGCCTGGGGTAGCGGGGTTCTTTGAATCCCATAAGAGTTCCATTGTGATTGCCAAGGGGCAAGAGCAACAGGAACTCCAGGACACAGTCCTCCACGAACTCTTCCATGCTCTCCTCCACACTCAAGGCCGTGAATACGGTGGTGATGAAGAGGAGCTGTATGTGAGAGCTTTAGCAACAGGAACCATTGGACTCATTCGGGACAACCCTGCACTGGTCTCTTGGCTCACAGGAATCTATCCCGAAGAAATCCAATGATTGAACTCCACCGCCTTGAACAAAAAGTGGATGGACTGACAGATGCAATAAACAAACTGGTCCTCTTTGAAGAGCGTCAGTTCGTCCAAGGCCAAGCCCTAGTGGCCCTTACTGAGCGCGTAACAGATTCTGAAAAGAAACTCGATATGTGGATCAATAGGGGCATCGGGGTGTGGGCTGTAGTTGCCTCCGCAGCCTCCCTATATAAATTAATTCCATTATGAGTAAAGCTTCAGAGAAAGCCCTATCAGAACTTCATGCACAACTCGCGACTGTCCTTAAAGATGGCCTTGGAGTGCTTGATGAATTTGGTAGGCCCAACTCCTCACTCCTCTCGGTAGCCCGTCAGTTCTTAAAGGATAACCATATTGAGACAGCCTCAGGTGTCCAAACAGGTCCCCTTCACGGATTGGCTGGGTTACCAGTATTTGATGATGACAACGTAGTCCCCCTTCGCAAGAACGGTTAGACCTCTTTAAACAGCCCTAGAACCTCGTAAGACCAAAAGAGTGGTGTATGCATACCCTCTCCATTTGGAGAGCTTCTAGGGCCTCTATAGCCGCCAAGAGTGGCCCTCACAACATGACAAAACAATGTCCCAAGTGCGTAACAGTTAAACCTGTTTTGTGTTTCTATAAAAATAAATCAAGGCATGACGGGCTTGCAAGTGTATGTATGCCTTGCTCAAAAGTGTACCAATCCAACAGCATCCGATCAAACCCTGCATCAGGGAAGGAAGCAGCCTCCCTCTGGAAGGCGACACCGAATGGACGAATAAACAACCTCCTTCATGGAGCCCGAACTCGGGCAGCAGTAAAGGGACTTCCCTGCACACTTACCCATGAATGGATTGCCTCCCGACTGGCTCTCGGCTCCTGTGAGGTAACAGGTATTCCCTTTAACTTTAGTAGGGACGGAAGAGGGAGTGGATTTAAAAACCCATTCATCCCAAGCCTTGATCAAATACTCCCAAATCTGGGATACACACCAGAAAATACACAGATTGTTGTGTGGTCCTATAACGCAGCAAAGGGTGCAGGATCCCACGAAGACGTACTGAAATTAGCAAAGGCACTGTGTCATGTCGAATGAAGATGATCTAAAGCGGATAAAGGGGGATTTCCGGGTTTTCATGTCAGTGATCTGGGATCACCTTAACTTGCCAACCCCAACCCCCATTCAATATGACATGGCCCACTACCTCCAGCATGGCCCCCGGCGGATGCTCATTGAAGCCTTCCGGGGTGTGGGTAAGTCTTGGGTGACATCCGCCTTTGCCTGCTGGGTTCTCTTGAACGACCCACAGCAGAAGGTGTTGGTGGTATCAGCCTCAAAGGACCGAGCAGATGCATTCTCTTCATTTGTTAAGCGATTGATAAATGAGGTCCCAATCCTCCAGCACCTCTCCCCCGGACCCGGTCAGAGGGACTCCATGATTGCCTTTGATGTGGGCCCAGCGAGAGCCTCACATTCCCCCTCAGTGAAGTCAGTGGGTATCACAGGACAGATCTCAGGCTCCCGTGCCAACGTACTGATCGCGGATGATACGGAGACCCCTGGCAATAGTCAGACACAGACCATGAGGGACAGACTCTCAGAAGCTGTCAAAGAGTTTGATGCCGTGATTGTGCCGGGAGCCAGGATTGTTTACCTCGGTACTCCACAGACAGAGATGTCCCTGTACACCCAACTTGGTGAGCGGGGATACGAGACACGAATCTGGCCTGCCCTGTACCCAGAGATCAACAAGATCGATAGCTACAAGGGGGCACTGGCTCCCATGATCACCAAGGCAGTGAGGGACAACGAGAAGCTTGTGGGAACCACCACAGAGCCTCGTAGGTTCTCTGACGAAGATCTTATGGAGCGAAGACTCTCTTACGGTAAGGCTGGCTTTGCCCTTCAGTTCCTCTTGGATACTTCCCTGAGTGATGGCGACCGATATCCACTCAAGATTCGGGACTTAATCGTCATGTCGTTAAACCCTTCAATGGGGAACACGAAGATTGCTTGGGCCAATGATCCAGCGGGGGTGATCTCTGATGTGCCCAATGTGGCCCTCACTGGGGATAAGTTTTTCCGTCCAATGTGGAAGTCTGACGATATGGCCGACTACACAGGGGCCATGATGTTCATCGATCCCTCTGGTCGAGGTGGAGATGAGACAGGCTGGGCTGTGACCAAGCAACTGATGGGCAATGTATTCTTAATGGATGCAGGGGGTTCCAAAGCTGGGTACACCCCGGAGGCTCTTAAGTTTCTTGCTGAGAAGGCCAAGGAGCATAACGTCAAGCTCATTCAGGTGGAGTCCAACTTCGGTGATGGTATGTTCACGGAACTGCTCAAGCCTGTCCTTGGGAGCATCTACCCCTGCTCCATTGAGGAGATCAGGGCTACAGGCCAGAAGGAACTAAGGATCATTGAGACACTTGAACCCGTGATGTCTAGTCACAGGTTGGTGGTGGATCAACGACTGATCACCAAAGACTATGCCACCGCTGAAACAGATATCAAGTACTCCCTCTTCTATCAAATGACCCGGATCACCAAAGACCGGGGAGCCCTGATACATGATGACAGGCTGGATGCTGTGGAAGGTGCGGTACGGTACTGGACCAAATCAATGGCAAGGGATAACGATAAGGCCAACCTGGCTCACCGTGACAACCTTCTAAAGATTGATCTTAAGGGATTCATGAAGAATGCCCTTGGAGGCCCTGCTGTGGCTCGTAAGGCCAACTGGTCAGGGACCAATGCCAGAATGAGGTAAATCCGTTCCGGACACCTTAGGAGAATGTACAAAGTTCTCTGGGGGCGGGATCTACTTGATGTCAAGAGATTCTGGTGGCTTTGCTGGCAACAGCAGACTTGAGACCACTGGGCGGGAACTTCACTTGACATCTAAACAGATGGTAAGTCATTAGACCTTGCAACGTAGTACATCAATATGACATGGGTCATAGGGTGTACCTTGGGCTATCTTAAGAGTAATCTTAAGGTAATCTGGGGGGTAGGGGGGTAGGCGTTTCTTACTTTCTGTCTACCTAAAGAGAGAGAGATAAAGGAACCATCTAAAGATATCTAAAGATACCCTTAATGAGTCTCTTCGTACCCTTTAAGGTACAACTGCTGGAGCATGGTCATTATTGTCCTCCATCCAGTACACACTCACAGGTTCATCACAAGGACATCTTAAGGAACATCCCTTAGGTTCTCCTTGTGAGGTACTTGAAGTAGATCACTTCATCATGCACCATGATCTCCATGACCTGAGAGCCTCACCTTGCCATCCCCGTGGCCTCTGGATGGACTCTTTGGATTGACATGGGCATAGTCCTCAAGCTACACGATAGGGCCTCCTGAGAGGTTCTAAGGGGGCTCTTAAGAGGGGTCTAAAGATTTGCTACAAAAATGTCTAAGGGTAGCTCGAGTTTCCACCCGCGCGACTCCCCCCGTGTACCCCCTCGCTTCCCTGTGGTTAATCAGGTGGGTGCCCCTATGGAGAGCCTATTGATTCCCTAGCGTGCCACTGTATTAATGGCACGATCACGCTAAGTCATTGATTCATATGGGATGGCAAGAGATTAGATATCCCATGCACTGTGGGTTAGCCCTTAGATTGTCTTAAGAGATGGTCAAGGGCTATTATGTAGACTGATCAGTCACCATTTGAACTGCTTAGTTCTTAATGAGAATGATTATCATCTTCTGTTTTTGACTATCTGTGGCTTCAATAGTCCTTAGCTATCCCCTAAGACTACCCAATAGCTATCCCCTAAGACAACCAATAGCTATCCTCTATAACACCCAGGGTGCATCCCTTATGCACTCATAAGACACCCAAAGCCTGCCCAAAGACACCTAGAGACACTCCCCAGAATTTCACTTAAGACCATCAAAACGCTCAATCTGTGGCTTTGACCTAAAAATAATCCCATGTTACAGCACCTGTAACCTATTGATTTAATTGACTATTCCAAAATAGTTCAAATTAAGTGACATTTGTTTATCCCCGATTCGAGACAATCCCCATTTAACGTGCCACAATTCATCCATGCACTTAATTAAGAGTGTTTAAAGGACCTCCAAATGATCATTCGCTTATCCCTAACTGCCCTATATATGACCATCACTGTGGTGGCAATGCTTTCTTACTTTGACTGTTTGACTAAATAATCCCCATTACAGGAATATCACTATCATGAAAACAATATTTGCATCACTTCCAGTAGGTACACGCTTCACCTGTAACGGTCAAGAGTGCATCAAACAATCCACTCGTACTGCCTTAATGGTCAACGTGGGCCGCGTTTTCTACTATGCACGCACTGACCGCGTCCGTATCCTTGGCACCGTCTAAATTTATCTTAATCATCCCCATTTAAAGAGTATCACTATCATGAAAACAACCGTATCCCTTTATGACTTCCGCGAAGCCTTCCGTCAGTCAGGCCGTGAAAACTTCAGTTATGAAGGATTGAGCTTGTTGTTCGAATACTTCGAAGACTGCTCCCCTGATATGGAGCTTGATGTTGTTGCAATTTGCTGCGACTACACGGAAGACGATGCCGTAAGCATTGCGGGGAACTATGACATTGACATCACAGACATGGATGAAGACGAAACCCTTGAAGCGGTGCAGGACTATTTGAACAATCACACGTCAGTCATGGGAACCACTTCGCCTGGTTCGATTGTTTACGCTGATTTTTAAGGGGATGACTATGTTCAAAGTAATCGAAAAGCTCAACCCATTAGCGGTTCATTGTATTTGTGATAACCGCGCCCGTGCAGAACACTGGATCAACGTATTAGCCCCCGAATATTGCTCTAAGGGCTACTTTATGGATAAGACTCTCACGCCTGATAGTTTCACAATCAAGGCCCCCATAGCCACGGCTTGATCATCCCCATTCAGTGATATTCCCCAAAGCCCTCCAGAGGGTTTTCCAATGGTTTCCCATGCACAAAGTATGGGTCGCCATTGCAAAGCCTACGCAACTACCCCAACCACAAATGATCCCCCTTAAAACCCTCCCTTGGCCCTTCCCAACACAGCTTCCCGCGAAGCGCTTGAGTGGCCCACCACAGCCACCACAGCCCAAATTTAACCCTGCCCATTGTGAGGATGCCTTGCTATAGTCCCCACTTAACGACAATCCCCTTAGACCCTCTAAGGGTTTTCCCTTTGGTTTCTAACGCACAATAGTTATCAAAGGGAAAATGGTTGACTTAAATCAACGTATTTTCTAGGACCCACCCCATTTGTGGGATGACAACTGGACAGAACCACAGTACCATCTCATGACAATTATCAATCACGCCCACTTTAGTATGGGGCGCAACACACACAAAGGAGTCCATGAAGTGTAAAATAATTCCAGTCGATATCTTTATCGAAATCGTCCCCACTACAGAAGTTTCTCTGATAGTGGATTTTCTTATTGACGAGGCAAACCTTGAAATTTGGCTATACCGCCTCCATCTAATAATCTCGAAAAAGGTTACATATGTCCACAAATACACGGATCGCAGCGAATAAGACCCTGCAAATACTGAACACAATCAGGGCTCAAGAGCAAGATATGCCCCTAGGTCAAGCCGTTAGCATCATGCTGATCGCCCTGGGTGAAACAAGTGATGGTGGGGGCCTCTCAGGAACTGAACTGGAGAAGCAGGGGCAGTTCTCAAGAGCCTCCGCTGGACGCTATGCCAATGCACTAGCTACGGTGGACCGTAAAGGTGACCCCGGCCTTGATCTGGTCAGCTATGCACGCAAGCCCACAGATGACCGCACGAAGGTCCTCAGGCTCACCAAAAAGGGACAGCTTCTGATGTCCCAAATTGCTGCAATACTGGAGAAATAACATGGCTGTATATCCAAAAGGAGAGCGCTTCATGGGCTCCGTAGGGACAGGCGAAGAGAGGGTCAGGAAGACCTTCAAGACTGTTTCCGAGGCACAAGTATGGGTTGAGGAAGAAGAGGCCCGTAGAGCGGCTTCTGAGGCCCTTGCCGCCACCTTGGAGAGTGTCCCAACTTGCTGGACTCTTCAAGAGGCCCTAGACCAAGTCCATAGACACGTCTGGAAGGGTACTGGGGGAGAGTCAAAGGCACTGATCAATGCAGGCCAAGCCTTGGCTTTTTTTGGTCCCGGTACTCTCGTATCTGAGATAGACGCTGGATGGATTATTGAGTGGATGGAAGAGTTGCAGGATGAAGAGGGCAATTCAGGGTCCACCTGCAATAAGAAGCTCAGTGCCCTGTCAATGATGCTTAAGAGGTCCGAAGAGTTCGGCGGCTTGCTCTCCTTACCCAAAATGAAACGATACAAAGAGTCACAGCACCGTATTCGCTGGTTCAGTGATGCCGAAGAGTCGGCAATGCTCAAGATGTCCCTACATCTCGGAATGCCTGATCTCCATGACTTCATTGTCATTGGGCTGGATACTGGGTTTCGTAAGAGCGAACTACTGGGCCTCACGATGCAGGACTATCACAAGGGGATGCTCATGCTTCACGCAGGAGAGACCAAGAATGGTGACTCACGGTCTATTCCCTGCTCTGCCCGAGTCAAGGAGATCTTGACCAAGAAGACCAACAAGGTATTCCCCACGCTCACCCATGCGATGCTCCGCAAGCAGTGGGAAGACCTCCGCTCGGTACTCCAGAAAGATGATGACCCAGGTTTCATTATTCATGTACTCCGCCACACCTGTGCGACCAGGCTGGTATCTGAAGGGGTTCCATTGACAACCGTGCAGAACTGGATGGGTCACAAGGTCATTCAGACAACAATGAGGTATGCACACATGGCTCATGGACAGCTTCAGGCTGCTGTTGCTTTGCTTGAAGCGAGAATCCCGGAATCAAGTAGCGTATAATTCGTATCGTGCCCCGATGGCGGAATTGGTAGACGCGCTTGACTCAAAATCAAGTATCGAAGGGTGTGCTGGTTCGATTCCAGTTCGGGGCACCATTAATAAAGTAACCACCCAAGAGGTGGTTTTTTAACGTCTGTAAACAATTCAAATAGGGTGCCGATTCGATTCCCAAATAGGGTGCCGATTCGATTCCCGTTTAAAAGCGTGCCATAAATCGTGCCATTCGTGCCATAACTTAGTGGCACCAACTGGCACAGATCGGAGACTCTCCCGCATAAAGAATATATATTAAATGGATTTAATCATATGAATCAACAACTTAGCTTACATCATGCATAGACCAAACTGTGCCATAATACATACCACTGAGACTCAAAATCCCGCGTAACACTTTAAAAAATCCCTCTCCAAAATAAGACAGTCATTCAAACGTGATATCATTAGACACCTCTCCTTCATTGGGCGGTGTCTATTTTTTTGTCTATTCGATCTCCAAAGACTGATAAACACTAAATTGATACTACTAAATAATGGGGAGCTTAGTGCCACATTCGTGCCATAACTTAGTGGCACACCATTCTCGAAATCCGTTCCGGACACCTAAGGAGAACTCTAAAGAGATATCTAAAGAAACCACTCTTAAGTAACCAATCTATAGATACAACTCAATGAGACATCTATAGACCCCCAAAGACAACCTAAAGGAATCGTATGACTACAAACAACGAACTCTTGATTGACGTTCAGATCCGCCTTGAATCCGAGATGACCAAGAAAGGAATAGACCGTTA
>Ga0129324_10000210_pt1 | contig 41813 bp, 42 predicted proteins | sample CPBDNA_7_FD_96879 | JGI IMG/M metagenome (GOLD analysis project Ga0129324, IMG submission 96879) | Freshwater to marine salinity gradient microbial communities from Chesapeake Bay, USA - CPBay_Spr_15_0.2_DNA | ecosystem: Environmental > Aquatic > Marine > Coastal | place: USA: Chesapeake Bay...
ACGCAATCCCATCATGATGTCAATCGCTCGATTGCGAACGTGCGTTTCTTTGCCGACCATGCGCGATTATCAACAGCCGACGCTTACCCCATGGATTCCGGTCATCACGCGTATACACGCTGGGAGCCGGTGGGCGTGGCCGCAGCGATCTCGCCCTGGAACTTTCCGTTGATGCTGGGTACGTGGAAGGTGATGCCCGCGCTGGCCTGGGGCAATACGGTCGTGTGGAAGCCCGCTGAAGACACGCCGGTGTCGGCAACGATTATCGGGCGCTTGGCCATCGAGGCAGGCTTCCCGCCGGGTGTGCTCAATGTTGTGCATGGCTACGGCCCAGATTCCGCAGGATCGGCCCTGACGGAGAATCCCGACGTTGATCGAATCACGTTTACCGGCGAGTCCGGCACCGGCAAAGTCATCAGTGCGGAGGCCGCTCGCAACCTCACGCCGGTCAGCCTCGAACTGGGCGGCAAGGGCGCCAACATAGTTTTTGATGACGCTGATGTAGACAATGCCGTTCACTGGGCTGTGCAAGCTATCTACCGTAATGCGGGTCAGGTGTGCCTGGCTGGCAGTCGGCTGTATGTGCAAAGCGGTATTTACGAAGAGTTCCTCAGCCGATACAAGGCAGCGGCCGAAGCCCTCATCGTCGGAGACCCGAAGGATCCGGCGACGGAGTTCTCGTCGGCCTTAGCCAGTGAAGAACATTTCACCAAGGTTGCCGGATATCTGGGCAGCGAGGCCCTTGGCGGCGGCCGGGTGCTCACAGGCGGCCTCGGTGCCGGCTGGGGCGTGCGGCCCACGATTATCACCGATGCTCCCGCTACGGCTCGCGTCGTGAAGGAGGAGATCTTCGGTCCCATCACTGTCGCCACGTGTTTCGATACCGAGGCGGAGGCTATTGCGTTGGCTAACGACACCCGTTACGGCCTAAACGCCATGGTGTTTACCGAAAACCTGTCACGCGCCCATCGGGTTTCTGCCGCGTTGAACGCAGGCACGGTCTGGGTGAACTGTTTCTTCATCCGTGATTTGCGCGCGCCGTTCGGCGGGGTAGGAGATTCCGGTGTCGGTCGCGAGGGCGGCAATTTCAGCCGCGAGTTCTTCACCGAGCCGAAGGCTGTGGTTATGCAAATTGACCCCGCTTGACCTGGCGGAGTTCCTTACACGCATGCCAAGGTGATTGATCCGAGGCGGTCGATGCGGGAAGTGACGGTGTCGCCCGGGGATACGGCGATGGCCTCGGTCATCGAACCGGCAAGCACCACCTGACCCGCCCTCAGGCCCCGGCCGCGTACGGCGAGTTCGCGCACTAGCCACGCCACGCTTGCAGCCGGATGTCCAAGTACCGCTGCCCCGCTGGCTGAAGCGATGAGTTGTCCGTTTTTGTAGAAGGCGCAACCCACGAGCCGCAGGTCGATGCCCACCGGAGATGTGCCTTGTCCGCCGAGGGCGTAGCCGGCGCAGGATGAATTATCGGCAACGACGTCGGGCAGGGCGAACTTGTATCCGGAGAAACGCGAGTCCAGCACATCAATGGCGGGAAAGACAAGTTCGGTCGCTGCAATGACGTGCGCGGCTGAGACGTCTTGTCCGGCGATATCTCGGCCCAGTAGAAAAGCGATCTCAGGCTCGCAGCGCGGTTGTATGTATCGCTCGCACTGCAGATCCGCCCCTGTGTCGATGAGCATGTCATCGGTCAACCAGCCGTAAAGGGGCGAATCAACGTTCATCTGCTGCTGTTTAGCGGCGCTAGTGAGGCCAAGTTTGGCTCCGGCCACAACAGCACCTTGGGCTTGGCGCGCGGAAACTACAGCGTCTTGGATCGTGTACGCCGTCGCGATATCAAGATCTGGGTGGTCATCGGTGAGTGGCGTCGTGGCGGTGCGATTGCGCGCAGATGTGATGAGTCGTTCGGCCAGAGCATCAACAGGCAGAGAACTCATCAGTGTCACCGGGTTTCCATATCGGGGTCGGTCAATTCAGACTGCGCGTGCTGGCGAGCTAGCTCGAGCGCTACATCAATGATCATGTCCTCTTGGCCTCCGACTACTTGCCGACGGCCAAGCTCCAAGATGATATCGGCGACGGGAACGGCATATCTCTCCGCAGCACGCTGCGCATGGAGCAGAAAACTGCCGTAAACACCGGCGTACCCGAGCAGCAAGCCGGCCCGATCGATCACCTGCTGGCGTGGCATCAGGGGACGAACGATCTCCTCGGCAACGTCCATCAGGATCAGTGGGTTGACGCCCGTGCTGATTCCGTACTTATCCGATACTGCTGCCAGGATCTCGGTGGGGCAATTGCCGGCACCGGCACCCAAACCAGCAGAAGTGCCATCGAGATTTTTTGCCCCCTCTTCATATGCGGCGATGGAGTTGGACACGGCCATTGCGAGGTTGTTGTGAGCGTGGACTCCGACGGGAACATCGAGGGCCTTCACGAGCGCATTCACCCGACGACGCACGTCATCGGTTGTCATTGCTCCGGCTGAGTCAGCAATATAAATTGTGTCGGCGCCATAGGACTGCAGCAGTGTGGCTTGCTCGACAAGTCCCTCGGGGGAGTTCATGTGCGCCATCATCAAGAAGCCGATGGCTTCCATGCCGAGATCTTTGGCCACCTTAATGTGTTGCTCGGTGATATCGGCCTCCGTGCAGTGCACTGCGATGCGGGCCACGCTGACACCGAGCTCTCGCACCTCGCGCAGATCATCTGCCAGGCCGATACCGGGAATCATGAGACAAGCGATCTCAGCCTGTGTTGTTGTCTGACAGGCCTTTGCGATGAGTTCCTTCTCATCGATGGCGGAAAATCCGTAGTTGAAACTAGACCCACCTAGACCATCGCCATGGGCAATTTCAATGACCTGCACTCCGGCAGCATCGAGCCCCGCCACGATCTTGATGACGTCTTCGGCATAGTACTGATGTGAGATCGCATGTGATCCGTCACGCAGGGTTGAATCAATCAGTCGATAGTCGGGGCTAACCCCAGGTACCGTCATGACTTGACTCCTCGATACTCGGCGACTGCCTCACCAACGCGCATTGCGGCGGCGGTCATGATGTCTAGGTTGCCGGCATATGCGGGCAGGTAGTCCCCTGCGCCCTCAACTTCAAGCAGGATGACCACCCGATGCGGCACGACTCCGCCCGGCGTTGGGTAGGGGCCTTCTTCAATGACAGGTGGGTTCTTGAGTCGGTAGCCGGGCACATAGGCGGCTACCTCCCTTTCCATTGCCCAGATCGACTCGAGCACGGCGTCATGATCGGTGCCTTTAGGCAGGCCAGCAAACACGGTGTTACGCATCATGATCGGTGGGTCGGCAGGATTCAGGATGATTATTGCCTTGGAGGTGTCTGCCCCCCCGATCTCGCGTAGCGCCGTTGATGTTGTCTTAGTGAACTCGTCAATGTTCTGTCGTGTGCCGGGTCCGGCTGATTTGCTTGCGACGGTGGACACCATTTCCGCGTAGGGCACGGCACTAGCGGCTCGTCGAACTGCATGCACCATCGGTGTCGTGGCTTGGCCCCCGCAGGTCACGAGGTTGATATTGGGAGCATCTAGATGCTCACTGAGGTTGACGGCGGCGATGACTTTGGGTCCTCGGGCAGCAGGTGTGAGGTCAATGGCGGTGATTCCAGTCTCGGCATACTTCTTGAAGTAACGCATATGAACGTATGCACTGGTGGCGTCAAAGACCATGTCGATTTTTTTCGCGTTGTCGAGGATCCAATCCGGACCCTCGTGTGAGACTTCAACACCGAGTGATCGTGCGCGAGCAAGTCCATCAGAGGCCGGGTCTATTCCTACCAATGCGAGCAGATCAAGCGACTCGCTGCGCAGCATTTTGATCATCAGATCAGTGCCGATGTTGCCTGAGCCAACGATTACGCATCTCAACCCCATCACCCCACGTCCCTTCGACTATTCCGTCACGCTCAACGACACCGGGCCCAAGCGATCAAACTCGCCGGTCCAGGTTTCGCCCGGACTGATTGGCTTCATGGCGTGTAGGGCTCCGGTCATGACGACCGATCCAGCGGGCAGATAGCCACCATGGGGATGCAGCGTGTTAGCCAACCATGCAACTGCTGCGAGTGGGTTGCCGAGGGCTGCGGCTCCAGCACCTGTGGCCACCAACTGCCCGTTTCGGGTGAACACCATGCCGATCAAGCGTGGGTCAATGGCAGTCAGGGCCACCGCCTGTGAGCCCAGGACGATCGCGCCTCCGCTGGCGAGATCAGCCACGGTGTCCGCGATGGTGATCTGCCAGTCGGCGATTCGCGAGTCGACGATTTCGATCGCACTCGTGAGGCCTCTCGTGGCTCTCGCGACGTGGCCCGAAGTGCAGTCGGGGCCGTGCAGGTCATCTGCCAGCACGACGGCGATTTCAGCCTCGACCCGAGGTGCAATGAAGTCACCCACGGATAACTCGGCCCCGTCGCTCAACACTCCCGAGGCGAAGATGGGTGAAAAATCCGGCTGATCAACGCCCAGTAGTTCTTGCATGGGAGTAGAGGTGAGACCCAACTTGTAACCCACGATGCGTTCTCCGTCGGCGATCAGCCGCTCAACGAGTCCTTGCTGCACTGCATAGCCCTCAGCCACGCCCCAGTCAGGGAATTCATGGGTGAGCGGGGGGATCGGTACACCTGATCGCCGAGCTTCATAAAGCGCTTGGGAGCAGCGATCGAGGTCCTCATGTCGTGCGGTCATAGTCGCCCACCTTTCGTGGATGCAGCGCCGGCAGCGCAACCGAAACCCTAACGGGAATCGTGGAGTTCGGTGTGGGTGCATGGACGATCTGATCGTTAGTCTTTCGTTTCATGTCATCGGGCCGACGTTATGTCGTGTTGTTTATCGTGTCGGCCGCACTTGCTCTGATTTCACTGGATAACACGATCGTCAATGTCGCTTTGCCGCAAATGCAGGAGGCGCTGAAGGCCAGCACGAGTGAACTTCAGTGGGTCGTCGATGCCTACTCGGTGATGTTCGCCGGCACGTTGTTACTAGCCGGTGCACTGGGGGACCGTTTTGGTCGACGCCGGGCACTGGTGATCGGCCTTGGCATTTTCGGTTCGGCCTCCCTGGCGGGTGGATTCGCGACCTCCGTGGACATGCTGATCGTGTGTCGGGCCGTGATGGGTGTCGGCGGAGCGTTCATCATGCCCTCCACGCTGTCGATCTTGGCCCAGGTTTTCACCGATCGACGAGAGCGAGCCAAGGCGATCGGATTGTGGGCGGCTGTTGCCGGAGCAGCCATCGGACTGGGGCCTATCGTCGGCGGAGCCTTACTGGAACAATTCAGTTGGTCATCGGTGTTTTGGGTCAACCCACCACTTGTCGTCGTTGTGCTCGTTGCCGTGTTGCTGTTTGTACCCGAATCGAAAGACCCAGCCCGGCCGCGCCTTGATCCGCTGGGTGCGATCTTGTCCACCGTCGGGCTGATAGCCCTGGTGGTAACGGTCGTTGAGGTACCAGACAGTGGTTTTACTGCTGTCACGATGTCAGCGGCGATCATCGCGATTGGCGCTCTGTGGGGTTTCGTCGCATGGCAGCGCCATTGCGCACACCCACTCTTGCCCATGAGCCTGTTCACGGATTCAGTTTTTCGCGTTGCGTTGGTCAGTGTGGGCTTGGTTTATTTCGCATTGATGGGTGTGATGTTCTTCCTCCCTCAATATCTGCAACTTGTGCAAGGTTTTTCACCACTGGCCTCAGGTTTCGGGGTACTGCCAGGGGCGCTTGGACTATTTGCTGCATCGCTTGCAAGCCCGGCCCTAGCACTTCGTTTGGGTGCAAAGTCAGTCGTGGTCGCGGGTTTGCTGATCGTTTCGTTGGGCCTGCTCATCGCCGCCACGCTTGGAGTTGACTCGGCCTACGTACATGTTGGTGCGGCCCTGGGACTCATGGGCATTGGCTTGGGATGCGTGCTGCCGCAAGCGACAAATGGAATTTTAGCCTCGGTGCCCCAACAGCGATCCGGCCTCGGTTCCGCGGTTAACGATGGTATTGGGGAACTGGGCGGTTCGTTTGGTGTGGCCATTCTTGGTTCGATTGTTGCAGTATTTTATCGGAGTGCGATCGATACCGATATTGATGCAGCCGGGGATGCCATAGCCAGCGTGCCCGCCTCAGTTGTCGAAGCGGTGCGCGAATCGTTGGCCTCAGCCCAATTGGTGATGGCGCAGATCTCCGCTGCTGATGCGCAAATTCTCCGCGAGGCCACGGGGAATGCTTTCGTGTCGGGAATGGGATGGGCGTTCATCGCCGGTGCGGTTGCGGCACTCATTGGCGCGGCCTACGCCTTCAGATCCTTTCCGGCGCAGTTAGCGCCGGTATCTGAGTAACGCTTAGTGGGCTCGTGCAGGCATGATGGAGACATGAGTCCGGCTGACTGGTACCCAGATCCGTGGCAGCCCACGAGATGGCGGTACTTCGATGGCACGGGCTGGACCGGCTACACGCATCCGCCACAGATAGCGCCGATGGTTCCGTCTGCAATGTCAACGTCAGTGGCGACATCCATGCGGCTGCACACGGGCGCAAATCCGAGTCAATGGTGGTGGGCTGGGGGCACGTTGCTGGCGGTATTTGCCGCATCAATTTTTTTGGCCTGGAGCGTCAGTCGCTAGCACTGGGTGACCTCACACGGGTTGCCCGCTCATAGACCGGTCAGAGTTTTGGCATCTGTTTCTGAGCAGCACCTGTTTATTGAGACCCCGCAGAATACTTGCTTTTGGGATGGAACCACAGAATGTGGATGGCCGTCTGCCTACTAGCGGCAACTGAAGGGACACATCATGATTCGTCGACCAATCGTGTGGATTCCGGCGGTGGTCATTGTCGTGATGGTCGCAACCGTCGGTTTGTATCTGTTCCAACCCTGGAAGCTTTTCGTGGATGAGACGGTTGATGAAGCCCTTCCTGTCGTGACAGCGCCGGTCATCCCGGCTGCGTCTGCCACCCCATCGTCGCCGGCCGCCGGGTCGGCGACCGCAGCACCGGAGCCCAGTGAGTCGCCCGCCCCTGCTGAACCGGTGATTTTGGCTGAGGGCTCATTTATTTCCCATGAACATGGCACTTCGGGTGAGGCATACATCGTCGAACTCGCTGATGGCCAGCGCATCTTGCGCATCGAAAACCTCGACACCGACAACGGGCCGGATCTTAAAGTCTGGTTGACCGACGCGCCCGTGGCCGAAGGTGAGTGGTACGTCTTCGATGATGGCCGCTATGTCGATCTCGGCGGACTCAAGGGCAATAAGGGCAACGCCAATTACCCGATTCCTGCCGACGTTGATATCACCGGCCTGACCAGCGTGAGCATCTGGTGCGACAGGTTCTCGGTGTCTTTCGGTGCCGCAGAACTAGTTCCGGCCGTCTGAGCCTCCGGTCAGGATTGAACTGACGACCTACCGCTTACAAGGCGGTTGCTCTACCACTGAGCTACAGAGGCGAATAGTGCTAACTCGACCACGAAGTCTAGTTTAGTCGGTGCCTGAGCTGTCAGTGTGGTGATGAACGAGGTGCCAGCCGTCCGCCTCCTTGCGGAAGATGTTGGTGGCTCGATGCTGCAGATTGACCGTTTGACCGTCAATGATGTGGTTGGTGCCGTGCTCGACGCACATGCTGTAGCCCAAATCAGTTCCCTCGACGAACTGGACCTTGCTGACGGCTAGTTCGCCTTGGAGGTGGCGTGCTGCTTGTGTTTCGAACTCCGCAACGACGGCATCGCGGCCGAGGCTGAACTCACCAAATGGCCCGGCATATGAGATGTCATCGGCTGGTGACCAGACAGCTAGAACGGGGGCGGCGTCTCCTGTCAGCATGATGTTCAGTGACGTATACAGATCATCGTGTGCCTGCTTGAGTGAATTACTCATGGTCCTTTTTCCTTTGCTACGTGGTTGCCCTGTTTTGTATGACCGGAACAGCACCGAACATAGCGCTCCGCGGTCGGGAGGGGCGCACTACGATGGGGAGGGTATGAATCAGATCAGCGATTCCCCTCACATCAGCAGCGATGCTGCGTCTTTTGTCGTCGTTGCCAATCGTCTGCCCATAGATGTGCGCATTGACGACGAGGGAGATGTGCACTGGGAAGAATCTCCCGGCGGTCTAGTCTCGGCTCTTGCCCCCGTTCTGCACGGTCGCGAAGCCGTGTGGATTGGCTGGTCAGGGGTAGCTACCGAGGTCGATGCGATTCCGGCTTTCAGGACTCCGGCGATGATGGGTTCCTATCACCTCGTAGATGTGCCCCTGAGTGCCTCGATGGTGGAGCAGTACTACGAGGGGTTTTCGAATTCGACGTTATGGCCGCTGTATCACGACCGTATTGTCGCCCCGGAGTATCACCGCGACACCTGGAACGCCTACGTCGAAGTCAATCTCCATTTCGCCGAGCACACCGCTGACGTGGCGGCGCCCAACGCGACAGTGTGGGTACACGATTACCAACTTCAGTTGGTGCCCTCGATGCTCAGGGCATTGCGCCCTGATCTCTTGATCGGTTTCTATTTGCATATTCCGTTCCCGCCGGCTGAGTTGTTCTTGCAGTTGCCTTGGCGTCAACGAATTGTCGAGGGAATGCTCGGTGCTGACCTGATCGGATTTCAAACACCGTTTGGTGCCAACAATTTTTGTGAAGTCACCTCCCAGCTCATGGGTTATGAGTCTGATTCTGCGAGTGCAGATGGTGGCTGGATAGACGTTGGCACGCCGTCGTTCAACATGGCCAACTCGGTTCAGTTTCGCCCCGCTCGCAACCACGTTGCCCGACGCGTGCAAGTTGATGCATTTCCTATCTCAATTGATGTAGCCAGCCTCGAGGAACTCGCCGCGAGCCCAAAGGTTCAACAACGTGCCCTCGATATCCGGCGTGACCTCGGCGACCCGAAATTTCTTTTGCTCGGCGTTGATCGGATGGATTACACCAAGGGTATTGAGGTGCGCCTTCGCGCCTTCGTGGAACTGTTGGAAGATGACATGCTCGACCCAGCCCACACGGTGCTACTGCAGATAGCCACGCCCAGTCGAGAGCAGGTGCAGGAGTATCAACGTCTCCGTGAGGATATTGAATTGCTCGTGGGCCGCGCCGCTGGCGCCTTGGGCGAGATCGGCCAGGTTCCGCTGCGCTACATGTATTCGGGACTACCACGTGCGGAACTTGCGGCGTTTTACGTAGCTGCCGATGTCATGCTCGTGACTCCTCTTCGCGATGGAATGAACCTCGTCGCCAAGGAATACGTGGCAACGCGTATCGATGACAGCGGCGGTCTGGTGCTGAGTGAGTTCGCAGGAGCGGCCCTCGAACTGCCGCAGGCTTGGCTGGTCAACCCCTATTCGCTGGAGTCGGTCAAAGAAGCGATCATGACCGCACTCGGCACCACACCAGAAGACCGTCGCCGACGGATGGCCGCGATGCGCACCCACCTGCGTGAGCACGACGTGGAACGCTGGGCGCGGGAGTTCCTTGATGCTTTAGCCGCCACCGGCTCGTAGGCTAAAGACCGTGCTCACCTGGACCGCACCTGAGCAGGTGGGTGACCTGTCGTGGTGGCCGGTCGTCCTGGTGATCAGCATTCTTGTCTTGTACAACATTCTTTTTCAACGGATAGCGCCGGTCAATCACCATCTGTTGTGGTCGCTCGGTGGCACCTTCGGGCTATTGGCAATTGGCCTCCTGGATGGCAATACCTGGACCGACATGGGCCTTGGCTGGGGCTACCTGTTCTGGGGGTTTGTGTGGGGCTTGGGCAGTGTCGTCGTTGTTACGTTGGGTTACACCATCGCGGCGTCCTTCCGACGCGGCAGGGATGCACTGCACGACGAACGTGTGAGTTCACTGTCGGGCCCGCGCATCATGTTCAATGCGCTGGTCGAAGTGCCGTTTGGCACAGTACTTTTCGAGGAAATCGCCTTTCGAGCCGTACTTTTTTCGATGCTGGCGCGAAGGTTTGGTGTGGTCCCAGCGATCATCATCTCTGCCGTGCTCTTCGGGCTGTGGCACATTCTCGGTTCGATCGGCTCCCATGAACAAAGCGCGGCTCTGGGCAATGTGGTCGGGAAAGGTCGGGCCGCTGCTTTTCTTGCGGTGGGGTTATCGGTCGTTACCACCACGATTGCAGGAGTGGTTTTTGCGTTGCTTCGTCTCGTTTCGGGCAGCGTGCTGGCACCGATGGGGCTGCATTGGGCGACCAATGGGCTGGGCTATTTCTTTTCCTGGACCATCATCCGAATGCGACACCGGCGCGCGCGAGGGGCTTCGTAATGGCCCTGCGGGTGCCAGACTGGGTGCGTGGAAGGCATAAGCGAAACCAAGAAGGTAACGGTCGAGGTCGGCAAAAAGGTCGGTGAGGCAGTCACCGAAGTGCAAACGAAAGCGCAGATCGTTTACGAGAGATGGTCCACGATCCCGATTTTCGTCGGTTCGATCATCTGGATTATCGCGGTCACGTTTCAACTCAGCGGAACCCTGAGTCCTGTTTATGGACGGGAAGGTTTGGTGCTGCAGGGAGTTGTCTTCGTCATCTTTCTCAGTGACATCACCGTGCGTTTCTCCATGGACCCACACCGAGTCTCGTTCCTGAAGCGTGAGTGGTTCTTATTCGTGGCCCTGTTCATTCCGCCGCTTCGCATTGTGTTCGTGCTGGTGGCAATTTCGCGCGTAAGTAAGTCATCAAGCACCTTGGCAAAACAGATCGGCCTCGCCGCGCTGTATGCCGTGAGCACGGTTGTGTTGCTGGGCGGCTTGTTTACGCTCAGTGTCGAAATCGATGCACCGAACGCCACGATTAAGTCTTACGGCGACGCGGTGTGGTGGGCGGTCGTCACCGTGACCACTGTGGGTTACGGAGACTTCACGCCGGTGACCGTGACCGGTCGATCGATCGCCGTGCTGATCATGTTTACCGGCGCTGCGGCGGTTGGTGGTCTTACGGCTGCCTTGGCATCGTGGTTTTCTGCACGAGCCCAGCGGCGGCGTGGGGGTAGCGAGCAGGATGTCGAGAGCGAGGAAGATGCGCCCGCGGCTTCCATCGGTTCGCCAGAGGAAGCGACGATTCAGGCCATGCATGATCGCTTGGCGACCATGGAGCACTACATGACTGAACTCATCGATCGCATCGACCGTGGCAAGGTCACGGTGGGCCCCGGAGTGAGTGTTTCTGGTGCGAATGATGCTAGTGGGGCTGGTGGGAATGCCGATGCCCAGGACACACCCGCGGGGGATGGGGGTAAATGACACCGGTGGTATTCGACCCCTACGATGGCGCGATGGAGTCGGTGTGGGCACAAGGGGATGCACAGGAGGCGGCCGAGACGATGTCAGATCGAGACCGTCGCATCTTGGAGTTCGAGCGCCAGTGGTGGAAGTACGCCGGGGCAAAGGAACAGGCCATTCGTGACCTCTTTGATATGAGCTCGACTCGCTACTACCAAATTTTGAACGGTCTTATTGACTCACCACAGGCTCTGGCCGTCGACCCGATGCTCGTTAAGCGGCTGCAGCGGATGCGGGCCGCGCGCCAGCGCACTCGCTCAGCTCGGCGCCTCGGCATCGAACTAGACCAGCGCCCCTAGGTCACGGCTTCTGGCTCGTCGGCATCGACGCCAGGGGTGGGCGCTCCCAGATCATCACGGGATGCTCTTGGGCATGTAATCCATGGTCATCGCGATGAAACTGCACGAGCGTGGGTGGTTCGTCAGTTGCACCCATGTGCGCACGTCGAATGCGTGCGTCGGGGTCGAGGCGGCGCAGTGCGGTCTGCCAGATCTCGGCCGCCATCCGCCCGAGTCGTTGTTCGTCATGGTGGCGGTGTAGCCGGATGCCTAGATCGACCTGAGCAATCGCATCAACGCCCAGCAGGTGCGCGGTATCCACGAGTAGCGCGAATTCGACCCCGTAGCCCACCGGGAAGGGCAGTTGCTCGAGGAGCGAGCGCCGGGCGGCGTATTCACCCGCAAGGGGTTGGGCAACGCCGGCCAGGAGCGGCCAGTGTGCGTTGATAAGGGGTCGGGCCACGAGTTCGGTGACGCGTCCACCCCCGGCCGGCACGGTGGTCGAGTCGTCGACTAGCGGGCGCTCATATACGGCCTTGACCAGAGCGATTTCTGGGTTGGTCAACAAAGGAGCGACGAGCCCGATCACATAGTCGGCGGTGAAGGAGCGCAGGTCGGCGTCGATGAAGACCACGAGGTCGCCCTCAGTGGCCGCGAGGGCGCGCCACATGGCCTCGCCTTTGCCCGGCAGTACCGGCACAGCGGGGAAGGCGCTGTGCCGCGTGAGCACCCGGGCACCGGCCGTGGCGGCGATGGTGGGGGTCTCGTCACTGCAGCCAGAGTCCAAAACGACCAGGTCGTCCACCAGTCGAAACTCCGGCCGCATCAATTCATCGCGTATCACGTGGATGATCGCTGCGACCGTGGCCGCTTCGTTAAGTGCGGGCAAAATTACGGTGACGGTCTGATCGCCTTTGATGGTGAGCAGGTCTTCGAGGCTCCCGGTGGGGACCTCGAAGGTGCGTTCGGTGAACCATTCGGCGGCTCCAGGGTCCACGCGCACCAGTGTGACCTACCCGGCGGATTTGCACTCTCAAGGGGAGAGTGCTAATACTGTGGGTAGCACTCGACCAGGTTGAGTGCTAATAATTCACCAGGATCGGTGAGGCTTGCGTCCGATGCGCAACGCCGTCCGTCGCGGGCGCCGATCATCCATCACGGCAGTTCCGGGAGGAACACCACCCCATGGCAAAGATGATCGCATTCGATGAGGAGGCCCGGCGGTCTCTCGAGCGGGGCATGAATGTCCTGGCTGACGCCGTCAAGGTCACCCTCGGCCCCAAGGGCCGCAACGTCGTCCTCGAGAAGAAGTGGGGGGCCCCCACGATCACCAATGACGGTGTCTCGATCGCTAAAGAGATCGATCTTGAGGATCCCTACGAGAAAATCGGCGCTGAGCTGGTCAAAGAGGTCGCCAAGAAGACTGACGACGTCGCCGGCGACGGCACCACCACAGCAACCGTTCTCGCTCAGGCTTTGGTCAAGGAAGGCCTCCGTAACGTGGCCGCCGGCGCCAATCCCATGGAGCTGAAGAAGGGTATTGAAAAGGCAACCGACATCGTCTGTCAGCAGTTGCTCGACATGGCCAAGGATGTCGAAACTAAGGAGCAAATTGCTTCGACCGCAGCGATTTCCGCGGGTGGCGACACCGAGGTCGGCGAGCTCATTGCTGAGGCAATGGACAAGGTCGGCAAAGAAGGCGTCATCACCGTTGAGGAGTCCAACACCTTTGGTCTTGAGCTTGAACTCACCGAGGGTATGCGCTTTGACAAGGGCTACATCTCGCCCTATTTCGTTACTGACACTGAGCGCATGGAAGCCGAGCTTGAAGACCCCTATGTGTTGATCGTTAACTCCAAGATCTCCGCGGTCAAGGACCTGCTTCCGATCCTGGAGAAGGTCATGCAGTCAGGCAAGCCGCTGGCGATCATCGCTGAGGATGTCGAGGGCGAGGCCCTGGCCACGCTCGTGGTCAACAAGATCCGCGGCACCTTCCGTTCGGTATCGGTCAAGGCACCGGGCTTCGGCGATCGCCGTAAGGCCATGCTCCAAGACATCGCGATCCTTACCGGCGCCCAGGTCATCTCTGAAGAGGTCGGCTTGAAGCTCGAAAGCATCGACCTGTCGCTGCTTGGTCGGGCTCGCAAGGTTGTGGTCAGCAAGGATGAGACCACCATCGTCGAGGGCGCAGGAGACCAGGACCAGATCGCTGGCCGGGTCAACCAGATTCGCGCGGAGATCGACAACTCCGACTCTGATTACGACCGCGAGAAGCTGCAGGAGCGGCTGGCCAAGCTGGCCGGTGGCGTTGCAGTGATCAAGGTTGGCGCAGCCACCGAGGTCGAACTCAAAGAGCGCAAGCACCGCATCGAGGATGCTGTGCGCAACGCTAAGGCTGCTGTCGAAGAGGGCATCGTCCCCGGTGGCGGTGTGGCACTCATTCAGGCCATGGCCGCCTCGGCCGGGGCTATTGAGGCTCTCGGTCTGACCGACGAGCAGGCCACCGGCGCCAACATCGTGCGCCAGGCCGTCAACGCACCGCTCAAGCAGATCGCTGAAAACGCCGGGCTCGAAGGCGGAGTTGTGGCTGAGAAGGTCAAGGAACTCCCCCCGGGCCAGGGGCTCAATGCGGCTACGGGCGAATACGTCGACATGATCAAGGTGGGCATCATCGATCCCGCCAAGGTCACCCGCTCGGCACTGCAAAATGCCGCGTCTATCGCTGCACTGTTCCTCACCACCGAGGCGGTCGTGGCCGATAAGCCGGAGAAGGACGCCCCCGCGATGCCGGGTGGCGATATGGGAGGCATGGATTTCTAGAAGTCTGACTTCTAGCGTCTAGCGCCCTACCTGATCTACCTGAGCAGGGAGCAACACCCAAGTGGTGTTGCTCCCTGCTTGGTTTTGTGCCGATAGATTCACCCCATGACTTCCCATGCCACCGGTCAGTGGGAGATCCTTCCCGATGAACTGGTCACGATGCGCACTGAAAAACTTGGCCCGACATCGTTAGAGGTGCGCGCACCGGTGGTTGGGGGAATGCTGGAGATTCACCCGGCCAGAGTGCTGGTGCGCCTTGAACTTTCCTTGGCGAGGCTGAAGGCTTCCAATTTCCTCATGCAGGGCGCTGCGCGCGCCCTGGTGCGCCGCTACGACGGTGATTCACTGGTCTTTGCGGCCGAAGGTAAGGCCGGTGCGCTGCCATGGCGCGTCAGTGGCCAGGCGCAGGCGGGCACCATTGACATCCCGATGACGATTGATGCCTCGCCTACTCCGCCTACCGGCCCCATCACCTTGCAGGTGGGTGGCACCGTCACGATGAACGACGTAGAGATCCCTATTCCGGGGCTGTCTGGCATCAGCTCGATTACCTTCGATCTGAACGGAATGTTGAACCTGTCGGCTAGGTGAGGTCAGACTCCGGCGCCGTCAGATCTGCGGCGTCCACAATTCGGTAGGAGTAGCCCTGTTCGGCGAGAAACCGTTGCCGATGCTGGGCAAAGTCCGCATCGACAGTGTCCCGAGACACGACCGCATAAAAGTGCGCGGTGCGCCGATCGGCTTTGGGCCGCAGGAGTCGCCCGAGTCGCTGCGCCTCTTCCTGGCGTGAGCCGAAGGCGCCACTGACTTGAATTGCCACTCCTGCTTCAGGTAGATCGACCGAGAAGTTAGCCACCTTGCTCACGACCAGCACTCGTACGTGACCCTGGCGAAATTCAGCGAATAAGCGCTGCCGCTCCTTGACTGAAGTTTCACCCGTAATAAGCGGAGCTTGCAGGTGCTCGGCAATCTCGGCGAGTTGATCAAGGTACTGGCCGATCACCAGCACCTGGTCGTCAGCGTGGCGTTCCACGAGGGTTTCCACGACATCGTTCTTTGACGGGCTGGAGGAGGCCAGTCGATAGCGCTCGTCAGGTTCGGCCACGGCATAGACGAGTCGTTCGCTTTCAGGAAGTGTCACGCGCACTTCAACGCAGTCAGCCGGTGCGATGTACCCCTGCGCCTCAATGTCTTTCCAGGGGGCGTCAAACCTTTTGGGGCCAATCAGGCTGAATACGTCGCCCTCGCGACCGTCCTCGCGGACCAGGGTTGCGGTGAGGCCGAGCCGACGTCGAGACTGAATATCGGCGGTAAACCGAAAGATCGGGGCTGGCAGCAGATGAACTTCGTCGTAAATGATCAGGCCCCAGTCGTGGGTATCAAATAGGTCGAGGTGGGCAAACACGCCCTTACGTTTGGTCGTGAGCACCTGATAGGTGGCGATCGTGACGGGTCGGATTTCCTTGCGGGCCCCTGAATACTCGCCGATTTCATCCTCGGTTAGTGAGGTGCGTCGCAGTAGCTCATCGCGCCACTGTCGGGCCGACACCGTATTGGTGACCAAAATCAAGGTCGTGGATTGAATGCGCGCCATGGCTGCTGCGCCGACGATGGTTTTGCCTGCACCGCAGGGCAATACCACCACTCCTGATCCCCCGGAAACGAAGCCTTCAACAGCATCGCGCTGGTAGTCACGGAGATGCCAGTCCTGTCCAACCGTATCGTCGGCCAGCGATATCGGATGAGCTTCACCGTCAACGTAACCGGCGTAGTCCTGTGCGGGCCAACCCAGTTTCAACAGGACCTGCTTGATGCTGCCGCGCTCGCTCGGGTGTACGGCGACTGTTTCTTCGTCGAGGCGAGCGCCAACGAGCGGGATGATTTTCTTGCTCCGCAACACCTCCTCAAGAACTGGAATATCTGTGGCGGTGAGAACCAGCCCATGGACGGGGTGCTTGATGAGACTCAATCGGCCAAACCGGGCCATAGTCTCGGCGATATCGACCAGGAGCGCATGGGGCACCGAGAACTTTGAGTAGGTGAGCAGCACATCAACGACCTGCTCTGCATCGTGGCCTGCTGCTCTGGCATTCCACAGGGCCAGTGGAGTTACCCGGTAGGTGTGAATGTGCTCAGGTGCGCGCTCTAATTCAGCGAAGGGCGCGATGGCCTTTCGGCAATCGAGTGCCTGCTCGTGATCGACATCGAGCAAGAGAGTTTTGTCACTTTGAACGATCAGCGGGCCGTCGTTCATGCGACATGCCCGGCATCCAGGACGAGATCAGTGATGAGTGCGGCGACCAGGGCGGCACGCTCACGCATGCCCTCGACGCTGGCCCACTCGTGATCTGCATGTGCCCCATCACCCACTGCACCGAGTCCATCGAGGGTTGCGATCCCCAAAGCCGCGGTGAAATTTCCGTCGCTGCCACCCCCGACGGCTCGGTCGCCGATGGGGCTCAGTCCAATCTCGACGCTGATCTCGCGGGTGCGCGACACGAGGGCGGGCGAGGCGGTCATCGCCGGGCGATTAATGCCCCCTGCGATCACATCTACCGTTGCCTCCGGATGCATGGGAACCCACTGACGAACCAGGTCGTCGACACGTTGCTGCTCGGCTAACGACCACGCGCGGGCATCAAGACCGATCACGGCACGGTCGGGCACCGTGTTGTCGGTCACCCCGGCCTTGGCGGTCGTTGCGGTGACCGTGGTGCCGGTCTGGGTGTCTCCCCAGGTCGTTGTGGCGGTGATGAACGCAGCAGCCTCAGTGAGGGCATTGATGCCCTTTTCTGGCTCAAGCCCGGCATGGGCCGCTCGACCGGTGATCTGGATTTCGTACCACGAGGTGCCCTTTCGCGAGGACTTCACATCGCCAGCGACAGAGGGTTCGAGCACGATGACAGCGTCGCTTCCGGTGGCCACCGACTCGATCAGGTCGCGCGACGTACCACTGCCGATCTCCTCATCGCAGGTGAGCAACATGCCGACGTCGTTTTGGGTAGCCGGGTCGAGGGCGGCGAGGGCTGCGAGTCCCTGCACGATGCCGGCCTTCATATCGAATACCCCGGGACCTTGAATACGGTCACCCTTGACCGCCCAGGGGATCCGGGTGAGAGTTCCGATCGGCCATACGGTGTCGAAGTGGCCGATGAGTAGCACCTTTGGCTGGTCAGATCCCCAGCGAATGGCCGGGCGCCCGCGATGGTGCAGCAACTGGGCGGGTGCGGCCAACCAATCTGCCATAACCGCTACCAGCTCGTCAGCACATCGAGTGCAGGCGGCGATGTCGCTGCTTGGGGACTCGACGTTTACGAGGGTTTCCACGCTGGAAAGCATGCGATCAGTCAGTGTGGAGTCAGTCAGGATGCGGTGGGCAGGTGAGGTCACGAGGTCCATGGTCGCATCCGGTCGGCTAACGTGCGGGGCGTGGTGGCTGGCTTTGAGATTGCCCGCCGGCAGGCCCAGGCGGCTGCCGACCGAGCACGCGTGATCGTGACCGAACTTTCTGATGCGCGCACGCAGGTAGATGCCATGGCAATCTTCGATGAGGTGTGGCCGAGTGTGGATGGCTCCACGCAGGTGCGACCCAATTTGCTGCGAGCGATCGTCCATGCCGGTGGGTACTGCGTGGCGGCCTACGACCGCGCGAGCGGTGAACCGATGGGGGCGACGTTGGCGTTGTTGGGTCAGACGACGCGACCCGAGGAGTTGGGTGCGCCAGAGCCCACTCAGGTCGCCGGGCCGGTCATGTTCCTACACAGTCACATGGCCGGGGTACGCAACAGCGCTCGCAATCGCCATATCGGAACGGCGATGAAGCTGCACCAGCGCTGGTGGGCCCTCCGGCATGACATTGGCGTGGTGACCTGGACCTTCGACCCGCTCGTACGGCGTAATGCTCATCTCAACGTGTGCAAACTCGGCGTCCAAGTGGCGAAGTATCACGTGAATTTCTATGGAGAGATGGGCGATGCGATCAATACCGGCGACCCGTCTGATCGCATTGTTGCCTGGTGGCAGGTGGGTAGCCAGCGGGCCGAGGCCGCTGCTGCGGGGGCGATCAAGCCGATTAACGAAAAGTTGATTACCTCAGGAGATGACGTACGGCTGGTGCCAACGCCGGTTGACATTGTTCAACTGCGCGCAAGTGACCCTGGCCAAGCCCAACACTGGCGTGAGCGCGTCCGTGAACTGCTTTTGGCGGCGTTCGATGAGGGGTTCGTGATTGACGGCTTCACTGACGAGGGTTCCTATGTTTTGCATCGTGCGGCGCAGGCAATATCTCCTAGGGTGGGGCCATGAGGACCGGCATTGAGCAGATTCGCCTCTATCGCGTCGATATGCCGCTGGTCCGGCCCTTTCGCACGTCATTTGGCACGCAAACCACCCGCGATGTCCTGCTCGTTGAGGCCCGCACCAGCGATGGCCACTCAGGGTGGGGTGAGTGCGTCGCCATGGAGTGGCCCGGGTACTCCTACGAATACGTGGATGGCTGCGTCGACGTGATGACCGAACACCTCATCCCAGCAGTCTTGTCGACTAACGATGAGCGGTCACTAGATCCGGCATTCGTGCACGCGCAGCTGGCCGGCATCCGGGGATATCCCATGGCCAAGACCGCACTCACGACCGCGTTGTTAGACGCGTGGCTTCGAGGCCGTGCTGAGCGACTCGTTGATTATCTTGGCGCGGCCTATCCCAATGAGTTGCGAGACCGCGTGCCCTGCGGTGTGTCGGTCGGAATTCCTCCCGATGAGAACATCGACTCCCTTCTTGATGAAGTGGCCGGGTACATCGACGAGGGATACCTGCGCATCAAGCTCAAGATCCAACCCGGCTGGGATGTGCAAGCTGTCCGGGCTGTGCGCGAAACCTGGCCGAAAATCCTTTTACAAACGGACGCCAACCAGGCCTACCGGCGTGATGATGTCGACCTGCTCCGGGCGATGGATCCCTATGACCTGTTGCTGGTTGAGCAGCCGTTGCCCGAGGAAGACTTAGTCGGGCACGCGATGATCGCAGCGGCGATCGACACTCCGGTGTGCCTGGATGAATCGATCACATCGATCGAGGTCGCCGAGTCAGCCCTTGCGTTGAATGCCACAAGCATCATCAACATCAAGCCTGGACGTATTGGCGGTTATGTTGCTGCGCGCGATATTCACGACCTGTGTCGTGACCGCGGTGTTCCAGTCTGGTGTGGCGGCATGCTCGAAACGGGGATCGGGCGTGCGGCTAACGTTGCACTGGCAGCGCTGCCGGGCTTTACATTGCCCGGTGATACGAGTGCATCCGGACGCTACTTCGGCCTTGACGTGACGAAACCGTTTGTTCTTGACGATGGATATCTGCACGTGCCTCAGGAAGCCGGCATTGGGGTGCAACCCATTGCGGCCGTGCTGGAGGAACTTACGACGTGGAGCGCATTCTTTCGGCACGACTAGGTGCCTGCGCGACTACGCGAGCACCGGTGAAGCGCGCCAGCGCAAAATCACGCACTTGCTTGTTTGCGTGGTCAATAGCCGTAACGGTTCCGGCGAAAACACGCAACGGTGTCAGGTAATACCCGTGTCTTGATCCCATTTCATCGACGTATCCCACCGTGAGTGGCGACTTGTCCTCAATTGATTGCCGAATAAGTGCAACCGTTGCGGTGGTTGATGTTTCGGGAAGATCATCATTATGCGTGTCGTCGGACTTGCCTAGGTCGGACACAGTCCCTGCGGAATGCTGACGTAGCAATGACTGCACGACCGCATTGATGACGTCATCAGTGTGAACTGATCGCGTGGTGACTTCGGCAATGTCACCCATTCCTCGCGTGGCGGGGCTCCGCTCGGGCAGTTCTTGATTGCTGACCGGTTGACCATCAGGGGTTTCGGCGATGGCTGACAGGCCAAGACTATGAAGGAACCGAAGTACGTCAAGCGTCGGTGCGGTGGCCATGATGATGTCTTCACCTGCTCGGGTCAGCCCGAGTTGAACTGCTCGTGGATCGGCAAGGGCTCGCGCCAATACAGTCGGGTCATCGCAGCGGATGTAAGAACTCGCCAGACCTACGCGCACCCTTCCGTGCGTGCGCTGCACATCGTGAATGAGATATGTCAATGCCTGAGGTAGTGGAGTCATCGATCTGGATCGCAGAATCCGTTCGATTTCATCAGCGTTGTAGCCGGCCTCAAAGCCCCGCGAGAGAGAGTCAGTGCTGAAGCGATAAACCGTTGCACCGCCGGTGCTTTCGATATCGGCAAGGAGTCGCAGCTCATGGGCCGCTTCAGGTGTCAGTGGCCCGGGGGCAACAGCGGTCATGTCTCCTTGCACCAGGACCTGGTCAACGGGTGTTGGCAGATGGGCAGCGAAGGCGGCCATGAGTTCGGCGTCGCTAGCGCCGCTGACGAGTAGTCGGCCCATTGAACTGAGTGCGAAGTGCCCGGTGACGCCGAGCAACTCGGCTTCGGTCACGATCGCCCGCACCGCGTTGTCGTGCGCTGGGTTGCTCAATCGGGGATGCCGGTCATCAAGGCAGCGCAAGACCTCACCGGCACCAATAACTGAGCCTGGCGCCGCGCCTTCCATCAATTCGCCAACTGTTGAGCGCAAGGACGGAAGGGCTGCGAATCGAGCTTGATCAGACAGTGCATTGATCGGTTCGTTGCCAACCTCTGATCGACGAATGAGGTGCGGTGCCCGGGTGGTCCCCCACCAGGTGCGCACGAGGTCCACCCATCGACTGCCCGCATCATCTGCCCGCCATGGGTCAAAATCTGTGGTGGGTCGCCAGGATTCACGCGTGGCGCCATCTCGGCCGAGCAGCCCCGCGGCGAGCACGAGTTCCACTACGAAAGCGGCAACTTCCTCCGATGAGTCCAGGATCCGCGAAGCCCCGGTCAAGTCGCGCTGGGCGATTCCGCCCTTGCGCAAGACAGGTGGCGGAGCCGTCGACCACGCGTCGAGCAGATCCATACATGAGGCCACCAAACCGTAGCCCTGCTCTGCTGCGGCGTGGTCGACTCGCTTGGTGTCGATGACTTCTTGGGCGATGGGTTCAGCTGACGGCCACGCTGGGCGTCGAATGACGGCGGGGTAGCCCACGGTTATCTCACGAAGCGCCAACCCCACCTCACGCGGCAAAAAAACTGTGTTGCCTGCCTGGGGCAGCAGTAACTTTCGAGCCAGCAGCCACTCGATGGGTGTGCGGGCGGACTCGATGGTGACGTGTCGATCAGCGTTGCTGACTGCGCCGGTGGGCGGTCCCCACATCAATTGACTGAGAAGATCCGACACGGCTTCGGGTGCATCGGCGATGAGATCGCTGACCTGTGCCGTGCCCCAGTGGGACATCTCGGGAAAGCGATCGGCGCCCCATGGGCCCAGACCGCCGGGATGAGGACCCATCGCGTCTCGGACGGCTCGAACGAGACGATCAGATGATCCGCCCCAAATCAACGCCTGACCGCGAAGCAGATCGAGAGCGCGGCCGACGGGCTCGTGCAGATCAGCAGGAAATGTCGCGAGCACCTGGTCGCGGCTGCTCGGCTCGGCCAGCGCGGCCATCGATTCAACGACCTGCAAGGTGAATCGGTCGAGGTGGTCGAGGGCACGATTCACCGACACGGTGCTACCAGCCCGCTGGGCAAGGGCGGCAAGATCTGTGGGAGTGGGATGAAGGAGGTCGATGCGAGCCCGCAGCAGGGCTGCGAGTTCGACATCGCTGCGCTGACGCAGGTCGTCGGCGAGGCTACGCATCTTTGAGACGTTACCCGTAGGGTCAGCCTGTGGCTGCGCCGGTGATCGGATTTGATCTAGACATGACCCTGGTTGATTCCGCCGCCGGGATCATCGATTCGGTACAGCACGTATGTCGGGCCTACGGCCAAGACGTCAACGACACCGATATCGCCGCAACGATCGGACTGCCGCTGGACATGGTTTTTCCCCGCTGGATTCCCGATGTGCCCTACGACGTTCTCTTGGCGAAATATCGGGTCCACTATAGCCAGCACGGGGTTCCGTTGAGTCGACCATTACCCGGCGCCACGGAGATCCTGCAATTGATTCGCGCGCACTCGGGTCGCACAATCGTGGTGACCGCGAAGCACACGCCCATAGCCGAACGTGTTCTTTTGGCCGCGGGCCTCGCTGCGGATGTTGTGGTCGGTGATCTGTTCGCCGCCGCGAAGGCGCAGGTGCTGCTCGCGGAAATGGCCGGTTACTACGTGGGTGATCACCCTGGCGACATGACCGCTGCCGAGCACGCGGGGGCCGTTGCGATAGGTGTGACGACAGGACCTTCGAACGTCGATGAGTTGCACGGCTCGGGAGCGCAGGTTGTCTTGCCCGACCTGTTTGCCGTTGCCGACTGGCTGAGTGACCGGTGGAGGTTAGCGGCGTCGCCGGGCTCGAGAAGCCTGGAATAACCCCAGGAGAATCAGGGCAAGCCCGACACCGGTCAGCATCGACAGGAACCAAAACGCCGACGGCAACTCGATGGAGGTCACCACCAGCGGCAGCATCGCGACGAGGGTGAACGCGATGCCGACCAACGTCACCACCCCGCCGACCCGTAGAAGGCGGTCACCTGCCGGGGAAGGTGTCGGGTCAGCCATGTGTCCAGGGTACGGCTAGCCTTGAGGTGGGAAGCATTGCGCGTGGTGGCAGAGAGCGTCGCTGTGCGAGACATGGGCAGGAGGTGGGTCAGTGCCGATCGGCAAAGTGCGCTGGTACGACGTCGACAAGGGATTTGGTTTCCTTGTCACTGACGACGGCGAGGATGTTTTTGTGCACGCCTCTGCGCTGCCTGAGGGAATCACCAGCCTCAAACAGGGGGCTCGCGTGGAGTTTGGCATCGTTGATGGCAAGCGCGGTAAGCAGGCACTCACCCTCACCGTGCACGAGCCAGCAGCATCCGTGGTGAAATCCACGCGTAAGCCGGCCGAAGATATGGCGCCCATTGTCGAAGACCTCATCAAGCTTCTTGATGCTGCGTCAAACCAACTTCGTCGTGGTCGCTACCCGGCAGATGACCACGCTCAGAAGGTTGCGCAACTGCTTCGGGCGGTGGCACAAGAGTTCGATGTGTGATTCTGCGCTTGCCCGGCAGATTTTTTCGATGCTGACACAAGACAAGGTGAGGTCATAGATATGCGCACTTCCGTGCGACGTTCAGCGTTGGCGATACTTGCTGGGGCTGCCGTGTTCGCTCTGGGCGCTTGCGAGAAACCCGCCCCGGGTATCTCGGTTTTTTCCGGTGTCTCCACTCAGCATGACCAGGCCTTGTGCTGGTCTTTTAGTGGCGAGTCACTTTCTCCAGAGGAGTGCGCACAGGATGTGGTGCAAGAGGCCTTGACCGGGCAGGGTGTGCGGTCTATTGAGGTTATCCCCGGTGAAACAGTCGGTATCAGCGTTGAGCCACAGGTGGCCAGCGAGGGCTGGACTCCGGTGATCGGTACTGAACGCTTGGTGCAAACGCCAATCAACTCCACCTACTTCCGATTTACCTTCCCCGACCTGCAACAGGTGCCTGAGGGCGGGCTTCCGCTGCAGGTAGTGGCAGGCTCCGGCGAGACCACGCGCGGAATCTGGGTTTTTCGGCTCATCCCTAACCCGGGCGTGGAGTAAGTCGAGATGGCTAAGTCACCTGCCGCCACGGGTTCGGGAAAAACCGCTTCGATCAAGCGAGACTCGGTCGCCGCCGCCGCCGTTGATGTAGCGCGCGCGGCGTTGCTGACCGATATTCCTGCCGAGGACGTCGGTGAGCATCTAGAGGTCGTGGCCGACGCTGATCGTATGGTCACGCATTTGTTCGAGTGTCGAAACGGTGGCTATGCAGGCTGGCGATGGGCAGTCACCTTGACCCGCGCTCCCCGCGCGAAGGTCGTCACGGTTGCTGAAGTCGTCTTGGTGCCAGGCCCAGAGGCGCTTGTGGCGCCCCGCTGGGTGCCGTGGGAGGAGCGAGTCAAGCCCGGGGACTTGATGGTGGGCACAGTGTGGCCGACACCGGCCGACGACGAGCGGCTCATCGCTGGATTCAGCGGCGCCGATGAGTTAACAGGCCTGGCCGATCGAGCGCCCCTTCAACCCTCCCAATGGGAAATTGGTCTCGGGCGTGAGCGCGTGCTGTCTCCCGTGGGTTGGCTTGACGCGGCCCGCCGCTGGCATGAAGGCGACTTCGGACCCTCGGCAGCAATGGCTCGATCAGCTGATTTGAATTGCGCTACATGCGGATTCCTCATCGTCATAGGTGGTCCGCTAGGTCAAGCTTTTGGTGTGTGCGCTCAGACAATGTCGCCGGCGGACGGACACGTCGTAGCCCTCGACTACGGATGCGGAGCGCATTCACAGGTGACCGAAGAGGTAGTTGTGAGTGAGGTCACGGCGCTTACCACCGATGAGCTCACTCACGACGCGCTAGATCTTGGTCACTCCTGATTCGACGGTGGCGGCGCCACACGACGATGAACCCAAGCACGCCGAGTCCCGCCCCGGTTAAGCAGATCTGAATCCATCGTGAGGTTTCCTCCGTAGAGCCTGCGATGGCATCGGTGTAGAAGGTCACGACGGCAGCGGCGATGAGCCACGCGATCACGCCCAGGCCGATTGCCCACACGCCGGTGTCGTCTCGAGTGCGCAGAGCCGGGTCGTTGCGGATGCGGTCGATCGCAGAAGGGGGCGGTGAGTCCTCTGCGGTCATGGGAGAAACGCTATCGCCCTCTAGTGTGGAGAGATGTCACACCTTGCCCGACGGGTCGTCACCCTCGCTGTGTTGGCGGCGCTCGTGCTCGGTGGGGTGATCGCTGCGGTTGTTTCCCGTTAGCTGGTGACTTGACCCTCGGGTAGATCTGCGGGAACCGGGCGCAGCCTGAGCATGACCAGAGCTACTGCGAGCACCACCGGCACGATCAGGAACGCCAGGTGCACGCTGAAGGCGTCGGCAAGGAATGCCAGCAGCGCCGGTACGGTAGCCCCGGCGACGCCGATGCCGGAACTGGCGATGCCTCCGGCTTTATCTGCCGCCCCCGCCGAGGCCCGCATGAGGCGGGACATCCCCAAGGGAAACTGCACGCTGATACCCAAGCCCACGACGAATAATCCCACGAGCATGACAGTTGCACTGGGTGTTATCCAGGTGATGGCGAAACCGGCGAAGAGAAAACCCATCGCGCCCAGTAGTACCCGTTCGGTGTCCCATCGTTCAACCATCCACGACCCGAGACCGCGACCGACGAGTACGCCCACCAGCACCGCCGATAACGCTGCGGCCGAGGCGGCCGCGCCAAGTCCGCCGCGATCACCGAGGAGATCGGCACTCCAAAACAGAAAGCACATCTCGACTGCGGTGGTGAGAACCAGCACGCCAATCGCCCACCAGGTCAGCGCCGGCATGCGGTGTCGAGGTGTATTGGCTGAGGATCGAGGCGCGCCGATGTTGTATGCCTGGACGGACCGCCCGCGAACTATTTCAAGGGCTAGCACGCTGATGACCAGAAGCCACAGCGATAAGCGCCAGCCACCCAGCCATGCGGCAGCCGCGCCCAAAAGCAATGGGCTCATGATGCCAAAGGCTGCTGCGACGGTATTGCTCTCGGTGATGGATGCGTCGGCCGCGTTTCGTTGCTGGGCCGTGAGAAATGCGCTCACACCCACGACGCATCCGGCTCCTGCCGCCGAGGCAAAGAAGGGCCCCAGCACGGTGACCCCCATGGGTGCACCCGAGATGAACAGGCCAATTCCCAGGGCGAGGCTGATCGAGCCCGCTCGAAGTAGCCAGCCGCGACCCAGTCTCCCCACAATCACCGCCACTAAGAGCCCAGCAACGATGCCCCCTATCGACGCTGCGAGGGTGTAAAGAATGGAGGCAGTGCGGCTTAGTCCGGTTTCATCACGTAGCAACGAAAGCGAAGGGCCGAGGGTGTAGAGAAACCAGCCGAATAACCCCATCTGCACGTACGACAGGTAGGTGCGCCGGTCGCGAGTTGGGGTTGCTCGCAGTACATGCTCAGTCGTCAGGACAGTGCCTCAACGACGTAGTCGATGCAACGAATGAGTCGTTGTACGTCATCGGGCTCAACGGCGGGAAAGACGGCAATGCGCAGCTGATTGCGGCCCAGCTTTCGATACGGCTCGGTATCAACGATGCCGTTGGCCCGCAGCGCTTTCGCTATGGCCGCAGCGTCGATCGAGTCGTCGATGTCGATGGTCGCTACCACCGCTGAGCGCAGCGTCGGGTCGTTGACGAAGGGGGTTGCGAGGTCATGCGAGTCGGCCCAGTCGTAGATCAGACCTGATGAGGTCGACGTGCGCTCGGTGCACCAGGCGAGCCCACCATTGTTGTTGAACCAGTCGACCTGTTCGGCCATGAGGAAGATCGTGGCCAGCGCCGGCGTGTTGTACGTCTGATCGAGGCGCGAGTTTTCAATGGCGATGCCAAGGTCTAGAAAGGCCGGTGTCCAGCGCCCAGATGCCTGAATGGCCTCCGCCCGGGCGATTGCCGCCGGTGACATGAGGGCAAACCACATGCCACCATCAGAACCGAAACTTTTCTGCGGGGCGAAGTAGTAGACGTCGGCCTCGTTGGCATCCAGCGGAAGGCCACCTGCACCCGACGTGGCGTCGATGATGTGCAAAGCATCAGGATCAGTGCCGGCCGGACGACGCACCGGCCTGGCGACCCCCGTGGAGGTCTCATTGTGTGGAGTGCAGTACGCGTCAATACCAGCGGCCGGAGCGAAGTCAGGTGCGGTGCCCGGGTCGGATTTCTGCACACTCTGATCGCCAAGATGTGGGGCGATCTGCGCAGCCTTGGCAAACTTCGCACCGAACTCACCGAAGGACAAAAATTGCGCCCGGTCGTGGATCAAGCCGAACGTTGCGACATCCCAAAACGCCGTCGAGCCGCCATTGCTGAGGATGACCTCATAGCCATCGGGGAGGGAAAACAAGGATGACAGGCCGCTGCGCAGCCGACCCACCTGTGACTTCACCGTCTTTTGGCGGTGCGAGGTACCCAGGTAGGTGGTGGACACATCGAGCAGGCCGGTGACCTGTTCACGTCGTACTTTCGACGGTCCGGCGCCGAAACGACCGTCGGCGGGAAGTAGGTCAGCGGGGATGATGATGTCGTTGCTCACGCGCCAAGATTAGGGGGTGGCGGGCCGTATCCCGAGGGCGCCACCATTTCCGCATCCCAACCGGGCACCATCTCTGGTCGTCGGGGGCGAGGACCGACGTATTTCGCTGAGGGTCGAATCAGTCGGCCGGTGCGCTTTTGCTCCAGAATATGGGCACTCCACCCGGCAAGTCGCGCGCAGGTAAACATCGAGGTGAACATTTCGGCGGGAACCTCCGCGAAGTCCAGAACGATTGCGGCCCAGAACTCGACGTTGGTCTCCAGCACGCGGTCGGGTCGCCTACTGCGCAGTTCGGCTAGCGCAGCGTTTTCGAGGGCCACAGCAGCCTCATAGCGAGGCGCATTCAATTCCCGCGCGGTGCGGCGCAAGACTCGAGCTCGCGGATCCTCGGCCCGGTACACGCGGTGACCGAATCCCATCAGTCGTTGTCCAGAATCAAGAACTCGTCGGACATAGGCGTCAGCATCGCCGCTGCTTTCTACCTCCGCGATCATGCCGAGCACCCGTGAGGGGGCGCCTCCATGCAGCGGGCCACTCATGGCGCCGATTGCACCCGAGATCGCGGCAGCAACATCCGCTCCGGTTGATGCAATGACACGCGAGGTGAAGGTAGAGGCGTTCATGCCGTGCTCGGCGGCCGAGACGAAGTAGGCGTCGACGGCTTGCGTATGGCGCGGGTCAGGTTCGCCTCGCCACCGAACCATGAACCGTTCGACGATGGTGCGCGCTTGGTCGATCTCGTGCTGGGGAACCATGGGCACCCCGAGGCCCCGGGCGCTTTGGGCCACGAACGACATCGCCATGACTGAGGAGTGCGCCAGATTTTGCCGGGCCGTGTCGTCGTCAATGTCCAACAGCGGCTTCAACCCCCAGGCAGGAGCCAGCATCGCGATGGCCGACTGCACATCGACGCGGACGTCACCTGAGTGAACCGGGAGGGGATAGGGCTCGGCCGGCGGCAGGCCAGGATTGAATTCGTTGTCTACGAGCAGGCCCCACACATTGCCGAAGGACACGCGGCCCACGAGGTCTTCAATGTCGACCCCGCGGTAGCGCAGGGCTCCGCCATCTCGGTCAGGCTCAGCGATTTCAGAGTGAAACGCAACGACACCTTCGAGTCCTGGAACGAAATCAACCATGGCTTCATTCAACTCCCTCGCGCAGGCATGGTGGGATGTGGGTCATGGCCGAACAGTCATCTGACCGAATTGCTGACCTACGCGTTCACTACGACCTCGATTCCCTGGATCTAGCCGACACGGCAGCGACGCCGCTAGAGCAGTTTCAGCGTTGGTTCGATCATGCCCGCCAGGCCGACATCGTCGAGCCCAATGCGATGGTTGTTTCGTCCGTCAGTCATGACGGGCAGCCCAGCAGTCGCACCGTGCTTCTCAAGGAGGCGGATTCTCGAGGGTTCGCTTTTTTTACGAATCTAGATTCGCGCAAGGGTCGCGAACTGAGCGAAAACGCTGCGGTGTCAGCGGTGTTTCCCTGGTACGCCCTCCATCGACAGGTGGTCGTGAACGGTCGAGTGTCGCCGGTGCCGCGCCCAGAGGCTGCTGCGTACTTTGCGTCTCGACCGCGTGAATCCCAACTAGGTGCATGGACGAGTCATCAGTCGCAGGTCATTGCTGACCGGCAGGTGTTGCACGAGCGCTATGATCAACTTGTTGCCCGATTTGCTGGAAAAGATGTTGCGCTGCCGGACTTTTGGGGTGGATTCATCATTGAAGCGCACAGTGTGGAGTTTTGGCAGGGTCGTCCATCTCGATTACACGACCGCATTCGCTACACGAGTCACAGCCCAGCAATGGGCGCAGCGGACGCCTCAGTGTGGCAACGCGATCGGCTATCGCCCTAGCGAGGTAGGGAGCCGGCCAGGATTCCGTTGACCACATCGTCCATAGTCTGGCCACGTTCCTTGGCGATGGCGCGCAGCTTTTTGCGCATAGATTTGGGCATCCGAACCGTGACGTCAACAAGTTTTCCGTGCTTAGCCGAGCCGGCCGATGTGATAACAGCGTCAGCCGTGGTGGCGCCGCCTTTGCTGGGCTTGAAGGAAGTCGAGCGCACCAGGTGTAGGTCTTCGGTGCTGCGTCCACTCACCGGGTGCACCTGAGCATCCGGTGATTTGGTCAATGCTGGGCGCGGAGTAGGTGCGGGCTTGGCCATGCCAGCAGCCTAGGGTGCGTGAGCGAGTAGCGCATCGAGAAGATCGTCAAACGCCTCGGTGACATCTCGCGCTCCGGGTGAAGGCCAGGCCTGCACCGGAAGTCCGGCACCCTGGGCCTGCTGCACTGCCGAACGCTCGGGCACGATCGGTTCGAGCAGCAGGTGCGGATAGGCCGCTTTGAGTTCACGGAGCCGGTACTGATGCTCAGTGAGATTGGGACGCATTCGATTAACCACGATGCCCGCGGGCTTGAGGCCAAGATTTATTGAGCCGCGTGCGGCCTCGATCGCCTGTATTGCTTGGGCCGCGCCGCGCAAGGCGAAGAAGCCAGGTTCGGTGACCACCAAGGCCAGGTCGGCGGCCCCGAGACTATTGCGGGTGAGTTGCCCGAGGGCGGGCGGGCAATCGAGAAGTACGAGGTCGTAGTCGTCGCCAACGCCGGTGAGGCTCAGTCGTAGTCGTGCCGGTGAGGCCACGTCATGGGCAGAGTCTCGGTGGGCCAGTGCTTCCTCCGAGGGCAGCACGTGAACGCGGGCTCCCCAGCCCGATGGCACGATCGCGTCGCGGGCGATACCCGGTCGACCATCGGCCAGCACATCGTTAAGCGTGAAGGTGAAAGGTGCCGGGTCCATGCTGAGGGTGGCATTGGCTTGAGGATCGCAGTCGACCACCAGCACCGACAGGTCTCGTGCCCACGCGGCACCGGCCAAACCAAGCGTGACCGTCGACTTGCCCACCCCACCTTTGAGGGAAAGCACTGCCACTGTCGGGGTCATAGGCGCACAGTAGTCAGTCTCGGGTTGATACAGCCTTGGCCTCGGCGAATCGCGCGAGCGCGTCGAGGCGTTCGGCCGAATGATCGACCATGCGCTCGGGGTAGCCGTGGTCGTAGCCATCGGGCACCAGCCAGGGCGTGTGCGCGCTCGGGCCGGTGAGATGGCGCAGCTGCGGAATGTAGCGACGCACGTAGTCGCCATTCGGGTCGAATCGCTCGCCCTGGCCGACCGGATTGAAGATGCGGTGATACGGGGAGGCGTCGGTGCCGCAGCCTGCGGCCCATTGCCAGCCATGGGAGTTGCTCGCGATATCTCCATCGCGTAGCCAGCGCATGAACTCATGAGCCCCGCGTTGCCAGGGCAGGTGGAGATCTTTGACCAAAAAACTCGCCACCACCATGCGGACGCGATTGTGCATCCAGCCCTCGGCCCGTAGTTGGCGCATTCCGGCATCAACGAACGGAAAACCTGTATTGCCACGTGCCCAGCGCGTGAAGGCTTCGTCGGCTGCGGGCCCACTGGCCCAGTCCATGACCTCATCAAAGCGTCGGTCGAGGCTGATGCGTCTACTCGTGGGCTGTTGTGTCATGACGTCTGCATAGAACTCCCGCCACGCAATTTCCTTACGAAATGTGTCGGCGCCGGGCGAGTCATCGAGGTCAGCCAAGATCGTGCGTGGGTGAATTTCGCCCCATTTCAAGTGATGCCCAAGGGTGCTCGTTCCAGCGAGGTCGGGCCGGTTGCGCAACTCATCATATTCAGATAAACCATTGCGCTGGAACGACTCCCATCGTTCGAGTGCCGCCTTTTCGCCGGCGGCCGGTAGCGTGATCGCACCCAGGTCGGGTCGTTGTGGCAGGGCATCATCCGAGTCAAGCAGGATCCAGTTCGGCGTGCTCGTGGGCGCGTTCGCCGGCGGGCGCCAACCGTGGGCCAGCCATGCCCGATAGAAGGGCGTGTAGACCCGGTAGGCCGTGCCGTCCTTCTTGGTCACGCGACCTGGCGCAACGGCATAGGGCGAGCCGATCGGGGCCCAGGTGATCCCGGCGGTCGCCAAGGCGGCCGCGACTCGCCCGTCGCGTGTCACGCCGTAAGGGCCGAAGTCGGCTGCGAGGTGAACGCTGGTTGCCCGGATCTGGGCGGCGACCTGCGGTACGACCACTTCAGGGCGCCCGGCGCGGATGAGAAGTTTGCCGTTCATGGACGCGTTGAGTTCTGCCAGTGAATCCAGCAGGTAGGCCTGGCGCACGCCGGCCGCTGAGTCCCACACCTTCGGATCAAGAACAAATAGCCCGCAGACCTCTCCTGAACCCGCCGTGGCGGCCTCAAGAAGCGCTGGATTGTCGTGAAGGCGAAGGTCACGGCGAAACCACAGCAGGGCGGGCATGTACGTAAGCGTAGGGCGCGCCATGCGCAGGTGAGGTTGAATACCCACCATGAGCGGTGACCTGATTGATACGACGGAGATGTATCTACGCACCGTGTATGAGCTAGAAGAAGAGGGAGTGCCACCGCTTCGGGCGCGGATCGCTGATCGCCTAGGTCACAGCGGCCCCACCGTTTCACAGACGGTGTCACGCATGGAGCGTGATGGTCTGATACATGTGGGCAGCGATCGCCAGTTGGAACTGACCGACACCGGTCGCAATGAGGCGATGCGCGTGATGCGCAAGCACCGGCTCGCCGAATGTCTACTCGTCGACGTGATTGGTTTGCCCCTTGAGGAGGTGCATGCAGAGGCGTGCAGGTGGGAACACGTCATTAGCGACAGTGTGGAGCGCCGCCTGCTAGAGATTTTGAATCATCCGCGCGTGTCACCCTTTGGCAATCCGATTCCTGGTCTGGGGCAACTCTCTGCTGAATACGCCGACCTGGAAAGTTCGACCGACGCGTGGATGACCATGGCGGACATCGCTTCTCGTGGTGGAGGCACGGGCACTATTCGACGAATCTTCGAGCCCGTGCAACCCGATGTTGCCCTGATGTTGGCGTTGAGATCGGCCGGTGTGAGGCCCGGTGCGGTGGTGTCGGTAAACGTCGGGGAGGGGAACAACACTGATCTGGTGGTGTCGTTGGACGGCCAAGCGGTCGCCGTGCCGCGCGACGCAGCCGAACACATCGTGTTGTCCGATGTCGGGCTATCCGCCTTGTAACTACCCCCGGGGGTATGCTGACGGTGTCGGGGTCCCCAGGTTGAGGCGGTAGTCATGTCCGGTAACGAAGGTGTCAAGCAAACGAACGCCACGGCTGGCGTTGCTGCCCTGTCAACCGTGGCCGAGGTGGGAATGCCCATAGATGAGGTATGCCGCCGCGATGTGCTGACTCGGCTGAGGCGCGTGCAGGGCCAGGTCACCGGAATCATCACGATGATCGAAAACGACCGCGACTGCGCTGATGTGGCGACGCAACTAGCCGCGGTGTCACGCGCGCTGGATCGGGCCGGTTTCAAGATCATCTCCAGTGCGCTGCAGCAGTGCGCTCAAGCTGAGGAGCGCGGCGAGGAGACCTCGATGACGACTGAACAATTGGAGAAGTTGTTTCTGGCACTCGCCTGAGGTTCGCACTAGCCTGAACCCCGTGTCGGTACCTACCTCGTCCCAGGCCCTTGATGCTCTTCGCCCCGGCTGCTTGACGCCCCGAGTCGCTCTGGTGACCGGGGGAGGATCAGGTATCGGTCGTGCTACCGCGATGCTGCTTGCATCACTCGGTGCGCGCGTAGCGGTCACCGGGCGTCGCGTTGAAGCCCTCGATGAGACGGTGGCGATGATCACCGACGCGGGTGGAGACGCGATAGGCGTGTCCTGTGACATCCGCGAGCCAGACGCGGTTGACCAGATGCTCACGCAGGTGTTGGCGCGGTTTAGTCACGTCGATATTTTGGTCAATAACGCGGGCGGTCAGTTTGTGGCGCCCGCAGAGGAGATCTCGCACAAGGGGTTTCGGGCTGTAACGCGGCTCAATCTCGATGCCACCTGGTACATCTCGACCCAGGTGGCTGCCCGGTCGATGCTCGATCGCGGATACGGCAAGATCATCAGCGTCACCATGACTCCCCGGCGCGGCCTACCGGGTATGTCGCACTCATCGGCTGCTCGTGCCGCGGTGGAGAATCTCACGAAGACCTGGGCGGTGGAATGGGCGGCTCGCGGGATTCGCACGGCCGCGGTGGCTCCGGGCATCGTGCACACCGAAGCCTGGGGGCGGTATGGGCTTGATCCGGAAACCACGGCGCAGGTCGTGCCCGTCAAGCGCTTGCAGGCGGCTGATGAGGTCGCCGCAGTCATCGCATTCTTGGCCTCGGCTGCCGGTGACTACATCACCGGTCAGGTCATCGTGGCTGATGGTGGCCTCGACCTGGCTGGCCCGGGCAGCATCGTGGGCTCCTCCTCGTAGGGGGCTATCGTTCCCGGGTATGGACCGCGAACCTGATGTAAATCTGCTCGGTGGTGCGCTGGAAGTGTGCGGTACCGACCCGATGACCGGTTTCTACCGCGACGGTTGCTGTGGCACCGGACCTGATGACACTGGGTCCCACACGGTCTGCGCGGTCGTGACGGCGGAGTTTCTCGACCAACAGCGTCGCGTCGGCAATGACCTCGTCACTCCGCGCCCTGAGTACCGATTCGCCGGATTGAAACCGGGCGATCGATGGTGTGTGTGCGCGGCGCGATGGCAGCAGGCCTACGACGAGGGCTGCGCTACCCCCGTGGTGCTGGCAGCCACGCACCGTGCGGCGACACGCGTCGTCGCCGAAGATGTGTTGCGCGCGCACGCCGTCGATGTACCCGGGGATGCCTCACAACTATTGGATCCGTGAGCGCTACCGGCTCCAGGATTCGCCGGGAGCCCGCAGCGGCATGCCCGAGCGGCCATCCTCGGCGAGTTTTACGCCCAGGAACTGGTGCAACTGAATTGTGTTGAGTTCGAAGCCCAGTCGAGACGCCGCCATGTAGAGCCGCCACACCCTTGCAGTCGGCACCCCGGCCTCTTGAACTGCTTGATCCCAGTGGCGTTCAAGGTTGTCGCACCACTTTTCCAGCGTCATCGCGTAATGTTCACGCAGGTTTTCCTCGTGGCGAATCTCAAAGCCGGCATCATTCATCTGACTCATGATGAGTCCAGGGGCGGAGAGTTCACCATCGGGGAAGACGTATCTGTTGATGAACGAGCGCTTGTAGTGCGAGGGCTCAGCCCCGTCGGGTCGCGTGATGGTGTGATTGAGCAAGCGTCCTTCAGGGCGCAACTTAGACAACAGGAAAGAAAAGTAGGACGGGTAATTTGCCCGGCCAATGTGCTCGGTGAGCCCAATTGATGACACCGCGTCAAAGCCGGTCTCGCGCACATCGCGATAGTCGCTGAATCGGATTTCAGCGACGCCCTCTAGCCCCGCGTCGGCGATGGCTCGTTGACCCCACTGAGCTTGCTGGGTGCTCAGGGTGACGCCGATAGCCGATACTCCATAGTTCTTCACCGCGTGCAGCACCATGCCGCCCCAGCCGCACCCGACGTCCAGCAGCCTCATCCCTGGCTTGAGTCCCAGTTTCCGGCACACGAGATCGAATTTCTCTTCCTGCGCCACCTCGAGAGAGGCATCGGCGTCGGGAAAGAACGCGCAGGTATATGCCATGGAGGGCCCAAGTACATAGGAGTAAAAGCGATTGCTGACGTCGTAGTGGTGGTGGATCGCTTCAGCGTCCCGGTTCTTGGAATGACGTCGCCCGTTCAATCGGCGTTCAAGTGCGGGCGGTTCAGGTCGGGCGAGGGCAAATGGGGCGAACTCGCGAGCCAGTTTCACCCGGTCCAGAATCGACAGGTGGTCAAGCGGTAGCGGGTACAGGCGGCGAAGTGCCTCATAGGCGCTGCCGTGAATCTCCAAATCGCCATTAACATAGGCACGAGCAAGGCCAAGTTGGCTAGGTGCACCGGCGATGTATTGCATTGCCCGCGGGGTTTTGATCTCCATGACGACGTCGGCGCCGATGACCCCGACCGACGACCCGTCGTATCCGCGGAAGCCGACTCCCCGCTCCATTGGCACGACCTTGGCGAATGCGGTGGCCAAATCCATGATTAACCTTCTTCCCACTCCCGAGATGGGTCCTATTTCGGGACGCAAGTTTAGCGCTGTCTCACGACTTTTTCGTATAAGCCCAGTAATCGACCGTTCGGATCATAGGTTTTCTTGACCGTGGCGTACGTATCACCGCCATAGATCCGGTCAAATTCCTCCTCCTCGTAGTAGGCCGAGGAGTACAACGACTTGCGGCCATCCAGGTCGGTCACCACGCGCTCAATGCGCCGATTCACCGATCCCTCCTCGGGGGAAACTCCGGGCGGCAGGGGCACGGTTGACCAGAACCCCACGTTGACGTAGGTAACATTCGGGTCGAATTCATACAGCGGCCATCGGGCGCCAGGGTCGCGCTGTACCAGCGGGCATACCCAAATCGGCTCGATTCCTACCTCGTCGTGAAAAAACTCTAGGAATTCAGGCAGGCGATCCAGTGGCACCTCGATGTCTTGAACCACCTCCTCACGTTCAGGTTGCCGACGCACCCGATCGAGCCGCTGGGAAAGGCGCGTACGACGATTCCATGCGATCAACTTCCAATACACGTCGCTGCGCAACTTGGTCTTGGGCCACAGCCGCCGAATGAGTGGGCGCTGGGTGCCGAATGCTCGTGAACACCAGAACCAATCGGTGTCCCAACGCCACAGGTAATCCTTGATGGTCAGTATGTCTTCGCGACGTTCTTGGATCGAGCGGTAGTACACCTGCATGCCGGTGTAGTCGCTCGCAGCCAGGCCCTGTCGATCGCTGGTCATCTGACCGAGCGTGAGGTACTGCTCTTGGGCGCTAAAGACTGTGCCATCGCAGTAATCAACTGGTTGCCCGTCCCACTCTCGCGAGTCAGTGATGGTGGCAATCGCACGAGTCATGTCTTCAGCAGAGTCAAAACGTATGTGCCGCAAGCACACATAGGGCTGGACCGGTTCCAATTCAATCGTGAGACGCAGCGCGTAACCAAGGCTGCCGTAGGAATTGGGAAAGGCATAGAACAAGTCCCGATGCGGATCATCGTCAGCCCCCGTGACGGTGATGATTTCCCCGTCGCCGGTGAGGATGTCCATCGCTAAGACCGATTCGTGGGGGAGACCGCTTCTGAAGCTGGCGCTTTCAATACCGAGTCCGCTGACCGCTCCACCGAGGGTGATGGTCTTCAGTTGAGGAACGCACAAAGGTGTCAGGCCATAGGCCAATGTGGCATCGACGAGGTGCTCATAGGTAGTCATGCCCTGCACCTCAGCGGTGCGGTTGATGGGATCGACTGTCAAAACACCATCGAACGCTGACACGTCGAGGCCACCTGAGGCAGAAGTTCGCGGGCGAAACAGGTTGGACGTTGCTTTGGCGAGTCGAACCGGCGCCCCCTCGGGTAAGGCCTTGAGTTGTTGCTGTAAATGCTCGACTCGTTGCGAATACTGCCGCAGCCAGGGAGCGTCAACGTTGTGTGCGACTTCACCATGCCTCAACATGCGCCTCACGGTACCGATGCGCCAGGATGGATGGGTGACCCAGGAGGTAATGACTGTCGGCGGTGATGCGCCCGATCGTGGCTTTCGGCGTGAGCCTTCGCTGGGCGTGTGGGTCGCGGTGGGGCTCGTGGCTGCCGCAGTCTTGTCGATCGTCGCCATTGCCACCATGGTGGAGTGGACCGCTCGCACCGTAGAGGCCGATCAACTACTCGTTGGGGTGAGCAACTCTGAGGCGGTCATGAAAGCAGCTCAGGGTGACTTTGCCGAAATTTTCGCGCAGTTAGACGATGAAACGCTGACCGAAGGTCAACGTGCGGAGCTGGTGGCCGATTTGTCGGTTATTTCGCAGGCGGCGGAGATTGCGATCGCTGAGGCGGGTGAGCGTGTCGCTGCGGTGACGATTTGGCCCTGGCACACCAGGTTGGTGGATGCACAGAAGGCTTACCTCGCCCATAACAACGCCTGGGTGGACTACATGTCCGCTGCAAGTGAGGACCCGGCTGAACTAGTGCGGCCGCAGGAGGCCGTCAATGACACCTTTGTTGCCGCGCGTGACCCCCTGTGGCGCATGATTCCGCGTTTCGATCCGCTTGATCTTCGCGCCGAGGTGGTGGCGATTTACGCCGACGACGAACCAAATGGTTCTTCAGGAGGTGGCGGTGTTCCCGCCTGAGTTCCGCCCATGCTGAGGGCGCTGCTGCTGTTCCTCATCCAGGTCAGCCTGATCGTTGTCGTTGCTCGTTTTCTGCTCTACAAGCCGGCAAAGGGAATTGCTCATCGGCTCCGACTCAATGAGCGAGCGTCCGGCCAGATTCTGGGCTATTTGACTAGCGCACCGGAATTCGTGACCACGATTTTTGTGGCCCTCAACGGATTTATGGCCGCTGTGGCTTACAACATTCTCAGTAGCAACGTCATCAACGTTTTCTTGGCTTTCATGGCCGCGGCCGTGTACGGCAAGTGGCGTGAGTTGTTGTCTCGCGCGCTGTGGCGTGAGCAGTTGCTGATCGCAGCGAGCATCGCTGTGCCCATCGTGGTCCTCGCAACCGGTCAAGTGGAGGCAGCCTGGACAATTCCGGCATTTCTGTTGGGGTATGTGGGCTATCTGCTGGTGATTCGCAAAATCTCGACAGACTCTGCGGTTCCATTCGAGACCGACGAGATCGTGCACATGCAGGTCGATTCGCGCTTAAGTACGCGGTGGTACATCACTTTGAATGCCGGCATCATCGTGGTGGCGTTGGGCGGTCTGTACTTCCTGGGGGACGCGCTGGGTACAACCGTGCGTGAACTGGGCACAACTTTCGGGGTTCCAGAGATCTTGTTGGGTGTCTTGATCGGTGTGGTCACGAGCCTGCCCGAACTGACCACTTTCTTCGCCAGTTACGGCTGGCATCGAGCCCAGGGATCGACTCGCGCGACCGAAGAGGTGAGCCATAATCTATTGGCCTCCAACGCATCCAATCTGCTTTTGGTGCAAACAGTCGGTGTCTTGATATTCCTGCTGTTCGCCGTGGGTTAGTTCACGTTAGTGCTGAATGATCCGCTCAGGTGCACTGTAGATATTGAGTCCACCTCCGCGCGTGAATCCGACGAGTGTCATGTTGGCTGCGCGAGCGAGGTCGACCGCCATCGTCGTGGGGGCTGATACCGCGCAGAGAAGTGAAACACCGGCGATCACTGCCTTGTGCACGATTTCAGCTGCTGCGCGACCGCTCACCTGCATGGCATAACCGTGTAATGGTGTGAGTTCGTGTGTACGAGCCCAGCCCAGCACTTTGTCGACCGCGTTGTGTCGCCCAACGTCCTCGCGCACACATACGATCTCGTCGTTTGGTGCGAATAATGCCGCAGCATGCAGGCCTCCGCTGGTGGCGAAATGGGCCTGGGCAGACAGCATGCGTGGCGTGAAGGCAAGTACGGATTCAAGGTCGAATTCACTGCCGGTCGGTATCGCTTCACCGCGCGCCAAGGTCAGGGCAATGAGGTCATCACCGCACAGTCCGCATGCACTTGAGGTCGCGTGGAGGCGAGGCGTGACTTGGGGTTTGGTGCGGGTCGTGACGTGGATAGAGCGCCGCGTGTATGGATCACCGTCGGCATCGGTTTCGCAATCAAAGCACTCGCGGACCCGCTCGGTGTCGGTGACCGATTCGATGATTCCTTCGGAGGCGAGCCATCCGATTGCCAGCTCTATGTCATGGCCGGGCGTGCGCATCGTGGTCGACACTCGCTTGCCGTCAACCACGATCTCCAGGGCCTCCTCGACCGCAATGTCATCGGGACCCGCTGAACGTCGACCGTCACGTATCTTGATGATGCGACGACGGTCGGTGGCAGACATTCCTCCACCGTAGGCGGTCGGCCTACGATGAGCGAGTGACACCACCCGATCGACGATCTGCATCGAAACGACCAGCGGCGACCAGCGCTGGTCGCGGGCGCGCTCAGTCCGTGGCCGCGGGTGTCACCGGGGTGCGTGCAGCGCTGGCACTTGCCTGGCAGCAGATGGGTGCGGCACGTTCACTTCGCGCTTTGCGGCTGGTCAATCAGGCCGATGGATTCGATTGTCCAAGTTGCGCGTGGCCAGACCCCGACAAGCGCCATCATGCGGAATTTTGCGAAAACGGAGCCAAAGCCGTTGCCTGGGAGGCGACGCAGGAGACGGTAGGGGAGAGTTTCTTCGCCCAGCACTCAATCGAGAATCTGCGTCTCCAGTCCGGGCACTGGTTGGAATCCCAAGGACGCCTGGCCGAGCCGATGCATCGGGCGGTAGGTGGCACGCACTACCGCCCCATCAGCTGGGTTGAAGCCTTCAGTCTTGTTGCCCAACGGTTGCGTGAGCTTGCCTCGCCAGATGACGCTGTTTTCTACACGAGCGGCCGTGCCAGCAACGAAGCGGCGTTTTTATATCAACTACTTGCGCGGGCTCTTGGCACCAATAACCTGCCCGACTGCTCAAACATGTGTCACGAATCCAGCGGCGTAGCCATGACTCAGACCATCGGTATTGGCAAGGGCACGGTGTCACTTGCCGACATCAGCGATCATGCCGATCTCGTAATCATCATGGGGCAGAATCCGGGCACCAATCACCCCCGCATGCTCACCGCATTGGAGTCGTTGAAGCGTCGCGGCGGTCGCGTCGTTGCCATCAATCCGTTGCCTGAGGCCGGGCTCAAGCGATTCAAGAACCCACAACGTGCTCGCGGGGTGATCGGCAACGGCACTGAACTCACAGACCTTTTTTTGCCCATACGTGTTAACGGTGACCTCGCGCTGCTCCTTGAGTTGAATCGGCGCCTAGTTCAGCGGGGGGCAGTAGACGTCGAGTTCGTTGATGAGTACACGGAGGGGTTGAGCGCGGCGAAGCGGCATTGGCAAGCGGTTAGCGCTGATGTGGTGGGCGACGCGACCGGTCTGAGTGACGAGCAGATTGAGTTGTTCGTTGACGAGGTGGTAGGCGCCGAGCGCGTCATTGTGTGCTGGGCGATGGGACTCACGCAACACCGAAACTCCGTACCAACGATTCGCGAGATCATCAATTTCTTATTGCTGCGCGGGAACTTCGGCGTGCCAGGTGCCGGAGCGTGCCCTGTGCGTGGTCACAGCAACGTGCAAGGCGATCGCACGATGGGCATATGTGAACGCCCGGGAGAAGAGTTTTTGGCTTCGCTTGATATGCGGTTTGGTATTAGTTCACCACGAGAACCCGGGTTTGACGTGGTCGAAACAATCGAGGCGATGCAGGCGGGCAGGGTGAGATTTTTCATGGCGCTCGGCGGCAACTTCGCGGCCGCTACACCGGACACCGCGCTGACCGAGGAAGTCTTGGCCAAAGTTGACCTCGCTGTGCATGTGGCGACGAAACTCAATAGATCGCACGTCGTTGCCGGGGTGGAGTCACTCATTTTGCCCAGCCTTGGTCGTAGTGATCGTGACGATCAAGCATCAGGTCGACAGTTCGTGACCGTCGAAGACTCGATGAGCGTTGTTCATCGATCAACCGGGGGGCTCAAGCCGCCAAGCGATCTGGTTCGTAGCGAACCAGACATCATCGCCAGTATTGGAGCTCTGGCATGCCCTGACACTCAGATCAACTGGGCTGAGATGGCTAGTGATTACAACGTGATTCGCGACCACATCGAGATGGTCGTGCCAGGGTTTCGCGAATTTAATGATCGTGTTCGTGAATCCAATGGTTTCGTGTTGCCTAATCCACCGCGCGATGACCGAGACTTTCCGACCGAGTCTGGATTTGCTCAGTTCACCGTCAATGAATTGCAACCGTTGGTCGTTCCATCAGGGCATCTATTGCTACAAACCATGAGATCCCATGACCAGTTCAACACCACGGTTTACGGTATGGATGATCGATATCGCGGCGTTCGCGGTACTCGAGAGGTCGTTTTTGTGAATCCGGACGACCTCGATGAGATGAATTTTCGAGATGGCGAACGAGTTGACGTGGTGAGCGTGGCTGATGATGGCGAACGCCGTATGTCGGGTGTTGTCGCGGTGGCGTACCCGACTCCGCGGGGTTGTGCTGCTGCCTACTTCCCTGAGGCGAATGTGTTGGTGCCCTTGCAGTCCACCGCTTTAGAGAGCAATACACCCACGTCTAAGTCGGTCATCGTGCGATTGGAGGCGGCTCCGCTCATTCGCGCGAAGTGACCTTCACGAGTTCACAACGTGTGGATAAAGTTGTTGTGTTGCAATAGGTTTTCTGTGTGTCGGGGGTTGTGGTGTTGACCTCTGTTGACCTGGCGGAGTTACCCGGTGATGGCCTAGGCGAAGTGGTCGTGGGTG
>Ga0129324_10000211_pt1 | contig 41714 bp, 39 predicted proteins | sample CPBDNA_7_FD_96879 | JGI IMG/M metagenome (GOLD analysis project Ga0129324, IMG submission 96879) | Freshwater to marine salinity gradient microbial communities from Chesapeake Bay, USA - CPBay_Spr_15_0.2_DNA | ecosystem: Environmental > Aquatic > Marine > Coastal | place: USA: Chesapeake Bay...
CAGAACCAGAACCAGAACCAGAACCAGAACCAGAACCAGAACCAGAACCAGAACCAGAACCAGAACCAGAACCAGAACCAGAACCAAACCAAGACAACTCCAGACGACCTACGCGCCATCCTGGCCCAGATGACCAACAAGACCAACAGCCAGACCAACAAGACTAAAGCCTGCGCCGAAGCCACTCCGGCACACAATCGAGCACAGCAATCAGACCGCAACTCTGCGCGCACTACTAATGATAAATCAGCCGATCTACGTCAGACCCTGCAAGCGGTAGTCAAAGACCGCAACCGATCCAATTCCAATAATCAACCAACCAAAAATACTCAACCAGATGGACGTAGCGGACGCGACCAGCGCGACCAAACGCACACATCCCAACAGCCAACAGTGCAGAAAGGCAATCTTAAAGCTGCCTTGGCAAAAGTAGTAGCCGAAACCAATCAGGTCAAACAGGCGCAAGCTGCACCAGCCGCCCCCAAGGACTCAACACCACCAGAGCCAGCTACAAAACCTGAAATCAGCAACCAACCTACATCAACCATGGTGTACAAGCAGTCTGCCGAACCGTCACTGGGTGGTATCAGGCAGCCAGCGTATGTCCCACACGAACAACCAAGCGCTCCAGATATCAACACCGCCAAAAAGATCTTGCGCCACAGTGGTAAAGAACGACCACCAGGCACCTAATTTGTATGAACCGGTCAGCGCTCATCATCATCTGCATACTCAGTTGTATTCCCATCAAGGTCATGGCGATCGAGATATCTGAGGTGGCGTGGATGGGTTCAGCCGACTCAGCCAATCACGAATGGGTCGAACTACACTCACCAACCACAATTGATGTTACCGGTTGGACCCTGACAGACGGAAATAATCTGCAGATCGAGCTCTCGGGCACAATCGACGCTGGTAACTACGCAGTGCTCGAGCGCACTAGCGACGATTCAGCACCAGGCACCGCTTGGCAGATCTACACTGGAGCACTGGTTAACAGTGGCGCCACCCTTACCCTGCGTGATGCCTCTGGCGAGGTAGTCGATCGGGTTGTCGGTGGCGAGGATTGGCAATCGATTGGTGGCGATAACACTACCAAGGCCACCGCTCAGCTTTCCTCCCGCGGCTGGATCACCGCTGATTCCACCCCAGGCCAGGCCGCCAGCGGCGTAGCTATGGTCGCGACCAACGACCAATCAGACCAGTCAGATGAATCAGACGAGGACCAAGACACCAGCAATTCATCTTCTCAGACAAGCACCAGCAACCAGTCCTCCTCGACTGAATCAATTAAGCTAACCCTCCCCGACATCACCCTGCAGCTCGCGGTAGCGGCACCTCAGACCACCTACGTCAATCAGCCCGTCAATTTTGACGTCACCCCTAGTGGAGTGGGTCGTACTATCGCCAGCTCGCTGCACTATCGCTGGAGCTTTGGCGACACCAACACCGCTACCGGCAAAAGTGTCGAACATGTATTTTCTCACTCGGGTAACTATGTCGTCGTGGTCGAGGCCGAGTATAAGCGCCAAATCCAGCGCACCCGTCACCAGATCGTTGTGCTGCCCGTAGCACTGACTCTACGTGAGCTCGACGACGGCAATTTTGCCATCCAAAACAACAGCCAGACCGAAATCGATCTCGGTGGCTACCGCTTAGTCGGTAACAAAACGTTCACCATTCCCGACTACACTATTTTGCTTCCACGGTCACAGATAGTCGTCAATCGTGACAACTTCCTTACCAAACCAGTCTCACAAGTGGTCGCCTTGTATGATCAAGTAGACCAACAGACAGCGATGCATCTACCCGAGCACCTCGCCATTAAGGTCGCCACACCACCACCCGGGCGTCCGGCGGTAGCGGTTCGTCCAACCCCTCGCATCAGTGCGATTGACGATAGTCCCCGCTATACCTTTGCCTCAGCAGCAGAGACCGACACACCAGCTACTGCTGTTGACAATGTTGCGTCAGCAATCGACACACCGTCCAATACTCAGCTAGCCTCCGCTGGTGCTGCCACGGTGCCACAACATTGGCCGCAATATGCGCTGATCGCAACACTACTCCTAGGCATCGCTACCGTATATCTCATCCCTCGATCAGCCAAAGACGATGATCCGTGGGCCTAACCCCAAGCGCAGTCCGTAGTTATACTAAATAACACTTTATCGGTGCGTACAGTCACTAATTATAGCCAGCTTTGTTATAGTCCAGTGATGCAGAAAAAACGTCTGGTAACAATTGGTGGAGGCACCGGCACGCACACTGTCCTGCGTGGGCTCAAGCAGTACCAAAACAAAGTCGACCTCACCGCTATCGTGACCATGGCTGATAGCGGAGGCTCGACCGGCCGTCTACGTGACGAATTTGGCTACTTGCCGGTGGGCGATGTGCGGATGGCCCTGACGGCGCTGGCTAGCGATGTCGATCAGCACGAAGAATTAGTCCGCGAATTATTCCTACACCGGTTTGCCAAAGGCACCGGCCTCAATGGCCACAATGTCGGCAACCTGCTCTTGGTCGCGCTAACCGATATCCTTGGCTCCGAAGAAGCCGCTATCCGTACGGCCGGCAAATTGCTGCGCGTACAAGGGCGTGTTCTGCCAGTCTCGACCGATCACACCGATCTGATCGCCACCTACAGCGACGGGGTAGTGGTAACCGGTGAACACCAGATCGACGAACCTTCCGCCGACCGACTCGATCACCAGATCACCAATCTCGCCGTCAGTCCCGGTGTGCGTGCTACCGACCGTGCCTGCGCCGCGATTACTGCTGCTGATGTGGTCGTCCTTGGCCCTGGTGACCTGTATACCAGCGTCCTAGCTAACGTCGTCGTTCCCGGCATCGAGACAGCCCTTCGCGACACCACCGCCAGACTGGTCTATGTGTCCAACCTCATGACCAAACAAGGCCAAACCAGCGGCATGGGTGTCGCCGAACACCTGGCCGAAATCACGCGCTATATCGGGCGAACCCCAGATGTACTTTTGGTTAATGCTAATCGACTCCCAGCGGACCTGCTCGCAACCTACGCCGCCGACCAAGAATTCCCGGTGGTATTTAATTACGAAGCAGACACCACCAGGGTCATCCCGGCCGACCTGCTCGCGAGCGAAACCATCCCCACCAAAGCCGGCGACACCCTCAAGCGCAGTCTCATTCGTCACGACCCAGACAAGATCGCCCGCGCCTTAATCGGGTTATTATAACTACATGAAATACATCCTCGACTTCGATCGCACGTTGTTTGATACCAAAGCCTATGTGGAAACGGTTGAACGGGCTGGTCTAACCATGGCAGAGCGTATCACCCCAGACATTTGGGACACCTACCACGTGCGAGACTTCCTCTATCCAGAAGTTATAGAGTGGCTACAGTCCAAACCAAAAGCCGATATTCATATCCTGACCGCGATCTCCCCAAAGCTTGGTCCACGAGCGACCGAATTTCAAACCCAAAAGTTGCACAGTGGCGATTTTTTACAATTAGTTGATGGCATCACGTTTATGATTGGCGACAAGGGTAGTTACGTTAAAGACATTGCTGGCAGCTCACCGGCGGTATTTGTTGACGACAAGGTATCGCAGCATATTTCAGTCAAAGACCACGCCCCAGCTGTCCACTGTGCGCTGATGCAGCGCCCAGGGGAAGCCGTCCATACTACAGAGTCGTCAGACATCCATATAGTCCAAAATCTCCACGAAATAGATACTTTATTATCACAACTTTAATTAGTTATTACACCCACCAAAATTATATCTTTGTTGCAGCTCCTAAATTCTACTTGTGTTTAAAAACTACGATGTTATGACTTTTATCATTCAGGCCTTCGGGCTCCGAGAAAACCGGCTTCGTGCCGGTTTTCGATTATTTAGAAGCGCTCCAATATCTACCACAAATTACCGGCAATGGCTGCTATACTAGCAGCATATGGCCCGTAGAGATCTTTCGCGCGATTCGACCAGCCACGCCGCTGGCGAACTAGAATACATCCTAAAACAAACTGCCAAAAGCAGCGGGGAAGTTGTGCCTAGTGTCACCGCCGAGCAGGCTATGAAAGAAGCTCGTCTGGTGCAACATCAGTCACAGCGTGACGTCACCCGGGTACTATTTATTTCTCAAGACCTCGAGCTACTCAATCCTACCCGGCAGTCGCTTGATGGGTATCTCGATATTTCTGACGTGTTTGATGAGGTGCATATTTTAGTCTTGCGCCAGGGGATCAAGCCGACCCAGGCTGTCTTGCGTCCACAGAAAAATGTCTGGATCTATACCGCGGCCAGTTCGCACTGGTGGCTGGTGCCCCGGCGGGGACAAGAGCTACTGCAAGAGCAGCTAGTTTTCGCCGACGGTTTTCGTCCCGACTTGGTGGTTGCTCGTGAACCGTTTGAATCAGCTCTGGTTGCACTCTGGGTACACAAAAAATTCAACACTCCAATCCAGTTGCATGTACTCCTAAATTTCTATGCCGCATCTTTCTCCAAACTCGCTTCGGGTAATTGGCTGCGTCGCTTTGTCGCTCGGTATACCATTCCCAAATTCCCCAGTATCAGAACCGCTACGCAGCGGATGCAGCATCTCTTGATCGATCACTATGATGTAGCTGATATCAAACGGTTGCCTCAGCTTAATGTCTACGAATCAATCGCCAACGTCAGGCAAACCCTCGACCTCAAAGCCAAGTATCCTCAGTACGTGTTTAACATCCTGTTTGTCGGGAATCTAACCAATAGCAGTAAAGCCACGCAGGCTATCGACGCCGCGCGCTTTATGCTGCTCAACCAGCGTATTGGCATGATTGTCCTTGGCGACGGTCCAGCGTACCGTGATTGCGTCAAGCGAGCCAAATTATTAGGAATCGAACAACAGCTGGTGTTTGAACGTCGCAGTCGTGACCGGGTCCAGTACCTCAAGGCCGCCAACCTACTAATCGTCACCGACACCGACCCTCAAAGCGAAGAGCTCGTCCTCCAGGCCGCTGGCGCCCAGATCCCTATGATCATGACCTGGACCGAAGCACGTGAAGATATGTTCACTCACCTCGAGTCCGCCTACATCTGCCCACCAGACGACGTCCAGGCTCTGGCGGATGGTATTCACGAGCTCATGAACAACTACCCACTGCGCAAGCAGGTCACCGAGCAAGCCTTTGAAGCCATCACCAAGCGCTTCCACCAAGACCCCGAAGAGTATCGCAAAGACTACCGCGACAGCATCGAGCAAGCCTTGTTTGTTGATGACGAACCATCCCCAGCAGCCGAAACATAGTATGGTACTATGCATCTCCTATGCCTCCGTTACAGAATCTCTGCCAGACCGCTGACATCGCAGAACGCTCAGGTATCCATATCTCCAAGCACATCGCCCACACCACCGCGTGGGACGCGCTAGCTCTGGCTGAGCCCGATAATCCACTGCCAGACATAGACCAAGCTACCACCGCTGCCCAGGTCCAACACATCAAACAACACGTCGATCGGTCGACCGTGCTGCTCGATTACGGCTGCGGCTTTGGTCGTATTGCGACGCAGCTACTGCCACAGCAAACCCTTGGTGGCTACATTGGTCTCGACAGTTCATACGAAATGCTCAAACTATTTCACGACCGCTATGATCGAGCCGACGCCGAGCAATCCACTCCGCTCTTGCTACTCAACGCCGACATCAACCATCCACCACTAAAAAACGGCGTCATCGACGTAGCAGTCGTAGCCGCCGTCTTTCGACACAACCACAAATCCGTCGTCCAAAAAGCCGTCTACGAACTAGCCCGCGTGGTCAAGCCAGAGGGAAGGGTCGTGGTATTCGAGGCCTTCCCGCGCTTATGGTCGCTCGCGGGTCTCCAAGGCCAGCTCTACCAAATGGTCCTCAATCTACTCGGCCGCCCGTTCAAAAATGGCCCTGTGCGCTACTACACCCACGCCGAGGTCAAACGGCTCTTTCGCGATTTCCGCTCGGTAGAATTGCAGGCAACCGGGTATGCTATCATCCCACCCCAGCTATTGATCCTCCCGCGCCCGCTTCGACCCCTCTGGCGCACCGTTATCGCCACTCCTGTCAATTCACTATGTGAAAAAATCACCCCAGCCCCACTGCGCCGTTTCTTCGCCACCCACTACGACATCATCGCCAAGCGGTAGTAGTACCAAAATAATGATTTTAAAAGAATCGTTTTGGTTTCTGGTGATGGAGATTATAAAATGTTGATTGACTTTCTTGCCAAAGAGAAAAATTAGAAAAAGTACTTTTTCCAAAACAGCGGTACGCATCGTCTTTGTATAAGACTATTGATTCAAAATACATTGCAGATGTATCAAATGTGGACGTCAGGAGAAAAATTGCAAAGAAAAAGGCCCCTTAGGTAATTAGCCGTTCGGGACCTCTTTCGTCGTGATGCAAACATTATAACGTGCGTGCGTTATAAAATCAAGTATCAATAGATAGTAAAAGCTCTGACATCATTGCTAAGTAAAGTAAGTTACATCCCCTGCGTCGTTTCTTCGCTAGTCATTATGATGTAGTGGCCAAGCGGTAAGTGAGTAAAATCTGTACGTGACTAAAATTTTGGCTTTAGTAGATCCCGACACGGTTTCTTTTATCACATCTCAATACAGAAAAAGTCTATTACTAGCTTCAGCAGCTCAAGAAATAGTAATAACTGCCATAAATATGCATAATCAGCCCCTTTGATACAAGTAGATTACCCATCGCTGCGGTGGGGGGTGCTAGCTGATACTGTTGGTAACAGACAGCCTGTAAGCTAATGGTGGTTGTGAGTATGCTTATATACAGCCCAGTTACGGCTATTGACGCTAGTGTTGCATTTGTATATACTTTTGGTATATGAACAATGCAATCATCAATATTAAAACTGATCCCAAAACTAAGAAAGAAGCGCAACAGGTAGCCGCTGAGCTTGGTGTTTCATTATCATCCTTGGTTACAATGACGCTACGAAATGTTATCCGTACCAAACGCCTCGACATCTCACTTATTCCAGAAGAGCGAGCAAGTCAAGATGAAATAGTTGCAATTGAAAAGGGTCTTTCTGAATATCGATCAGGTAAGGTAGTTACACTCGATTCTGTATGACACTCAAGGTGCAGTTAGCGCGACAAGCCTCCAAACACCTTGCAAAAATTTCAACCAAAGACCAAGCCCGCCTGAAACGAGCGTTAGAAAAAATGAAAATTGATCCTTTGTCGGGTGATGTTGTAAAGTTAGTTGGCTACGATGCATACCGCCGACGGGTCGGCAGCTATCGGATTATATTTTCGCTAGAGGAGAGCACTGTTGTTATTCTAGTTTTAGACATTTTACGTCGTAATGAGAATACGTATAAGTAGCAGGAATACATAAGGCGTAAAAAAGCCCGACACATCAGGTGTCGGGCTGGGGAACAGGTTGCTTGCACAGTGGCGATAGAGGATAGTCACAACGATCGTCGGGGTGGCCGTACATGTTCGCTTCGTGCCAAAGACGCTGATGTACTTCACCGAGGGTACCATCACGTAAATTGGTCCAAGCCAGACTCCAGGGTGTAGGTGTTAGGCAATAGCACTTCGCAGCAAACGTATAGAACCCCGTTCGTCCTTTGGTTGTTATTCCTAAATCCTGGCTTAATCGATGATCTCGCACAGACGGATCAGCGCGATCTAGATCATCAATGTAGTACGACCAAGATACATCAAAGCTGATTCGAAACAAAAATTGCTCAAAGGTGCTCTCGCGAATATCGAGGGTCACCGATGGTAGCCATGCTAGGTCATTCATCTTCACCTCCTATCCGTAGATGTCACTTTATCCAAAATTCACTATAGCAAACCAGTTGTAAAAGGAAAGCCGACTAAAGTCCGTAACCAATTTAGTAGAACTTTGGTATTATTGTGCATATGCAGACCATTCCAAAAATAATCCATTACGTCTGGGTCGGGCCAAACGAACTCAACAAAACTTTGGTACTATAAAAGGCATGACTAAAACTGTATTAGTAACCGGGGGAGCTGGCTACATTGGTTCGGCCTGCGTAGCGGCACTACTCAAGGCCGGGCACGCCGTAACAGTCTTTGATGATTTTTCAACCGGCCAACGCGACAAGGTTCCAGCCGGCGCGACTATTATCGAAGGCGACCTAACAAACGCAGCTGCAATCAAGGCCGCTTGTACCTCAGCTGCGTTCGACACCGTCTACCACTTTGCCGCCAAAAAGGCAGTTGGTGAAAGTGAAGCTAATCCGTCACTGTATTTCCAGACCAATGTGGTTGGTTCTATGAATCTGCTGCAAGCCATGGAACAAGCCCAGATACACCAGATTATTTTTTCTTCAACTGCTGCAGTCTACGCCCCACCCACGAGCGACACACCAATTACCGAAGTCACTCCAACTGCGCCGGCCAGTGTCTATGGCACCACCAAGCTGATGGTTGAAGATATGATTCGTGCCTATGCCCGTACCGGTAAAATCAAGCAGTACACCATTTTGCGCTATTTCAACGTAGCTGGGGATGCTGGTCTCGATTACAAAGAAGTCAACGCTCAAAACGTATTTCCACTATTGGCCCAAGCTGCCACTACTGGTCAGCCATTTTCTATTTTTGGCACCGACTACGACACTCGTGATGGTACCTGTATTCGCGATTATATTCACCTGATAGATTTAGTCGATGCCCATGTCCGTGCCCTCGATACCTCAACCAGCGCCATTTATAATCTCGGTACCGGGACCGGCTACACTGTGCGCGAGCTCCTCAGTGCATTTACACAAGCCGGCATCACCATAGAAGCAGTCCCGACCAGCCGTCGCCCTGGCGATGCTCCAGTAGTAGTAGCTGCTGCAAATAATGCACATACCGACCTAGGCTGGCAAACACAGCACACCCTTGATGATATGGTGACGAGCACATTAAAGGTTTGGTAATATATCCCTATGTCATTTTCAGTGATCATCCCTACCTATAAACGATCTGATGCCCTCACCACCACAATCGAGTCAGTCCTTGCTAATTCACTCCTACCGACCGAGATATTAATTATCGATGATGATTCTACATCACCTGAACTCTTAGATACGTTCATTGATCTGGCGGCTAAAAAGGGTGTAGCTCTTAGCTATCATAAAAAAGATCACACCCACATGCGACGCGGTTTGTCTGAGTCCAAGAACTGGGCCGCTACACTAGCCACCAGTGACATCATTTTATATCTCGATGATGACGTAATTCTCGATATCAATTACTGCGCCGAGCTGATGAAGGTATGGACGGACAATGCAGATGAAGCTGCACTGATTGGGGTAGGGGGAAGGATCAGTAATAACCGCCCTACCAGTCGCTTCGAGCAAATCTATCGCACAATTTTTGGTCTGACTGGCGAATGTGCCTGGGATGTAAATACCGTCGGCTTTCAAGTGTGGGATGAAGGGGTAGCACAGACCCAAAAATCCTATTACCTACACGGAGGAGTATCATCATATCGGCGCGATCTCATCCTGCAGCACCCGTTTGCGACTTTTTCGGGCGGTCGAACAGGTCTCGAGGATGTCGAGCACTGCTTACGAGCAAAGCTAGCTGGCTTTCACTTTTACTACACCCCACACGCTCATCTCACGCACCACCCGGCACCGGCCGGTCGAGAAGCAATCTATGCTGCAGCCAAGAAAGAGTCACGAAACAGACTGGAGATATATAAGCGGCACAGCAAGAAAGATATTCTTAATCGTGTGCATTTTATTTGGTCGACTGTTGGCTGGATAGGGAAAAAAGTGTTAAGTAGACAATGGAAGGCCGCCCAAGGACTACTAAGTGGTTTAGTGTATAATTAGCATCAATTATTTATGAAAATCGATACTACGCTTCCCAATCAACACTTAAAAGTGGCTCCAGAAAGAGACGATTATGTACTGAAAGTATGTACAAATAAAAAAGTACTTCATATTGGCGCTACTGACCACCCCTTTACCGAACAAAAGTATCAAAATGGACAGCTGCTTTATACAAAACTTGGTAACGTTGTGAGTGAGCAGATTGGAATAGATAGCGATAAAAATTCATCAGAATTTTTAAATAGTAAGAATATTAAAAATTCTAAAATTATTACTGCTGACATGAATCAAGTGCAGCAGTTTGATTTTGTACCTGATGTTATTGTTTTTGGTGAAACACTTGAACATCTGATGAATCTAGAAACAAGTCTTACAAACTTGAAGAGGTTGATGGCGGAAGACTCATTAATGATTATAAGTGTGCCAAATGCTCTCTCATTCCTTAGTTTTTTATATGCTGTTCGGCGAAAAGAGCTTCAGCATCCAGACCATAGCGTATCCTTCACTTATAAGACTCTTACGCAATTGCTGGCAAAAAATGACTTTAAAGTAGTAGATTTTTCTTTCACTTTTTTAGATAATACCAATGCTCACAATCTTAATTGGAAAGGTAAATTTAGTCATAGGTTGATTAAGTTAATGACGAAAGTAAGTCCAATATTCGCACCAGGATTAATAGTAACCGTAAAAAAATAGTTATGTATTCCACAAGAGATGAAAGATCACAGTATTGTGCAGAAAAGTATTCTGATTATCTGCAAGGAAATGTGTTGGATGTTGGATGTTGGGAGAGAGATTTGAAAAAGTATTTACGGCCTGAGGTGCAGTACACGGGTATTGATGTGGCAGGTGATTATGACGTTCAGGTAGATTTGGAAAAAGGAGTGATTCCATATTCTGACAATGAGTTTGACTGTGTCGTATGTACGGATGTGCTCGAGCATTTGGATAGTCTTCACGCAGTTTTTGCTGAATTAGTCAGGGTAACTAATAAATATGTCATCATTAGTTTGCCAAATAACTGGGTACCACTAAAAAAACCTATGTTAAAAGGTACAGGAAAGTTGAAACAGTACGGTCTTAGTCCTGTTAAGCCAATGGACAGACATAAATGGTTTTTTAATTTTGAAGATGCTGAAACCTTTTTTAAAGAAAGGCAAAAAATAGATGGATATAGTATTGAGTCTTCTTTAGCTTATCCTGAGCTCTCCATGTTAGAAGAAAAAAAAATGTTAAAGCAATTATTGAAAAAAATAATTGGTGCTCGTAGGTACAATAATTTGTTTTCTCCAACAATTTGGGTAGTGTTAAAAAAACAAGCATAAGATGATTAGTAGGAAGAAAAATTTAGCCGTATTTTTTACCTACGGAGTTTCATTAATTGAATGGAAGAGAGTCGGTAATCTCAATAGAGAATTAAAGCCCTACATAGAGTTATCTGATGAATTTAGTAAAATTTTTCTGGTTACATATGGCCAAAGCCTTTCTGCGGAAAGAGTGGGTAGATTGCCCGAAAACATTTTTATTTTATGTAATAAATGGAAATTACCCAATCTTGTGTACAGTTTTTTAGTGCCATTTATCTACTATCGGGAACTAAGAAGTTGTTCGGTACTTAAAACAAGTCAAATGAATGGTTCATGGGCAGCTGTACTCACTAAAATTATCCATAAAAATAAATTGGTTATTCGGTGTGGTTATGAGTGGTATGATTTTGCCATTCGCGATAAAAAGTCTGGCTGGAAGAAGTGGCTAATTAAAAATATTGAAAATTTTTCTTATTCTTTTGCTGACAGCATAATAATCACAAGTGTCAGTGCAAAGAAGTTTATCGAAGATGTGTTTAAAGTTGATTCTTCAAAAGTTGAATTAATACCAAACTATATAGACACAAATCTGTTTAAGCCAGAAGTTTCATCCGCGGTGTCAGGAAGAATCGTCTTTGTTGGTCGCTTTACAACACAAAAAAATATATTTGCATTGATTGATGCGGTATCTCAGCTGGAGGATGTACACCTGATTCTAATTGGAAGCGGAGAGTTGAATGGTGAGATAACGGAATACACCTCTCGACTAGGTGACAGAGTGGAACTGCTAGGAAACATCCCAAATGAAAATTTGCCAGCTGAGCTCAATAAAGCTGAGGTGTTTATACTACCTTCTTTGTATGAAGGAAACCCGAAAACTCTGTTAGAGGCAATGAGCTGTGGTAAACCCTGCGTCGGTGCGAATGTAGAAGGAATAAGCGGTTTAATTAATCATCTTGATAATGGATTTCTATCTGATGTTACCACTGATTCAATTCGAGATACGCTTTCGATTGCTCTACAAGATAAACATCTTAGTGAAAAAATAGGCAAGAAAGCCAGAGATTATATTCTAGATAACCATAGCTTCAGTAGCTGCATAGCAAAAGAAAAAGCCTTATACGATAAACTTTATGTCTAATTATACCGTCAGCGTAATCATTCCCACTTTCAATAGTGCCAAGTATATAGAAAACGCGATAGAAAGTGTCCTGGCCCAAACCCTGCAAAATTTTGAACTGATTATTGTTGATGATGGCTCTACAGATCAAACGCGTGCTGTTGTTACTAAGTATACAAAAAAAGACTCCCGAGTCAGATATATTTATCAAAATAACTCTGGTGGCGCTGCAGCACCGAAAAACACTGGAATAAGAATGTCAAATGCTGAATATATTGCTGTTCTTGATGCTGATGATCAGTGGATGCCCAGTAAGCTAGAAAGGCAAGTAAGGCTCTTGAGTAACTCTAGTAAAAATTTAGGATTTGTTGGATGTGATTATGTGGTAAATGATAGTTCTGGAGCAAAAAAAGTAATAACTGTTAATACAGACCCTGAGCACCTGCAAAATATATTAATGAGGGATTTTATGGGCCCTGGAAGTTGTATTATGTATAAAAGTGAAGTGTTTGATAAAGTTGGTCATTTTGATGAGTGTCTAAAAACAAGTCAGGATTGGGAGATGAGAATTAGACTATCTCAATTTTACGAATTTGATACTGTGCCTGAACCACTTGTTGTCTACTTGATTCATAGTGACAATATAAGTAAATCAAAACTAGATATACGTGAGCAGGATCGACAGAATATCTTCAATAAATATATAAATCATTATAAAAATGATAGTTATTTGATGAGCAGATATTTGAGATATCAAGCGACATTTTATTTGTCTTCAAATGAAACTTCTAAAGCCAGAAATAGTATTATTAAATCAATTAAAACTAGTCCTCTGAGATTGGAACAAATATTAGTTTTTGTTCTATCTCTCATAAGTGCAGATAATTATAAAATACTACAAAATATTTATGTGCGAATGGGGAACCTTAAAAGAAAACTTTCAGTTTTTTTAAAAAATAATCTTAAGAATCCAAAGTTTTTTGCTATTTATGTGTATGGATATTTTCTTCCTGACTTTAAAATAAAGGTACTTTTTTACACAGATGCAGAAGTCAAAAAAAAACTAGAAGAAGGGTTCTCTCTAATCCGACTGGGAGATGGAGAAGTGAGCGTTATGCTTCAGCATTCAATGCCGTATCATAATCCCAATAAAGAACTGGCGAGAAAAATGGCGAAAATGGTAAAAGAATTTAAATCAGATAAGAGATTGTTAGTAGCAGTTCCAAAACAAATCTCTTTATCAAGCAGTAAGCTAAAACAAGAAAACAAGAAAACAATTTGGTTACCTTTTAAGGTGATGTTTACTCTGTTTTTCGATAGTGAGGTAAAGTATGTAGATGCTCACAGTTTCTACAACGAAACAATTTTTAACTATATTATCAATAACTTTCTTTGTAATAAAAATGTCATTGTTGTTACAAAGAAAGAAACAATTAATAGAATGTTGAAAAAAATTGGGTTAAATACAATTTTTGTACCATCGCCTGAATTTGATGCATATAGTGATTATTTAAGAATCGAACAGGAGGTGAGTAGTGCTATTGATAAACTCGGCACCGTAAATACAGTTGTAATATTTGCCTTAGGTCCTGTTGGAAAAATAATGGCGTATGATTTACACAAAAGAAATATTCAATGTATTGATGTGGGTAAAGGACTAGAAAAATTTTCAGTGGAAAAATATGTATAAAATTACTTTTTCAGCATTTAATTTTACAACAAGGCCATATTTAGGGTATTTGGCCCGCGATAATAAGGTCAGTGTATTTATTAGTGAAAAGTCCAAATTACCAGACCCTGAAAATACTAATGTATTTAGAGTGAAATTCGCTTTCAAACTATTGGAAAAAATTCTGAAATTAGTAAGAGCTGACAGGGTTAAGCCAGAGTACATTTTAAATATTAAAAAGTATTTCATAAATGAACCCCAGGATGTATTAATAGCCTGCGAGTTTTATAATTTGACCTTTCACCAGTTTCTAAGTGAAAAAAGAAGAAATAGCAATACAAAGCTCTATCTTTGGAGCGAGACTCGTCAGTGGCCTAAGTTTTGGCTTAGTCGATGGTTGATGTATGCCTTCTGGTGGTATTTTAAAAGTAACTTGCGGTTTGTAGAAAAAGTATTTGTTTTCTCTGAAGCAGGTAAAGAATTTTTCAGTACCAATGCGCCTGAGGTGGAGGTGGTGGTACTATCAGCACCGATTGACATTACTCAGTTTTATTTTGATTCAAAAAAAGAATATATGGTAGGAGGTGTGCTGCGTATTATTATGAACGCTCGCTACGTACCACTGAAGGATCATCGGACGTTTTTTAAAGCATTAGCAGTGTTGAGACAAAAAAATATTAAGTTTAAAGTGTCGCTGATTGGTCGAGGTGGACACCTGGAAGCAGAGCTAGAGCAATACGCTGGAGAACTGGGTATAGAGAACTTTATTACCTGGCTTGCTCCAGTACCAATAGAACAACTACGAGCAATATACAGTGCTCACGATGTACTGGTTCTTGCGAGCAATCGTGAAGCCATAGGAATGGTGGTACCTGAAGCTATGGCATGCGGTTTGGCTACAGTTACTAGCAGTGCTGTCGGTGCTAATACGTATGTTGAGGAAGGTAAGACTGGACTTATTTTTGAAGCTGGAAACGTTCAAGCTTTGGCAAGTTCACTAGAAAAATTTTCTAATAGAGAGTTGACTAACGTGTATGGTAAAAATGCTGCAGAGGTTATTTCATTAAAATATGATACTGATATTTTAGGGAAAAAGTTGACTGAAGAATTGGTGTGTTAAAGTTATAAAGTTATGAATTACAAGATGTCTACAAAAAAGTATCTTCCTAGTTTTTTAGTACAAATACTCAAAAAACTTAGAGTGCACACAATAGAAAAGCTCTCACGCAAACGCCAGCACGCACAGCTAAAAAAATTTAAACATGAGACAGTAAGTGAAGTTGTGTTTGAAGGTACTCAGATTAATATCTTAATAAAGCCAAATAACGGCTGGGTGGATAATTATATTTTTCTGAATTCAGTTCATGAGCCTGATATTTTAAAAATTATTAAAGATAATCTTAAAGAAGGAGATGTGGCACTAGATATCGGTGCTAATATTGGCCAACACACCATGTTCATGGCAAAATTCGTCGGAGAAGAAGGATCTGTTTTTGCTTTTGAGCCATTAGAAAGTAATGTTGATTCTATAAGTAAAAGTATCAGTCTCAATAATGCCAAAAACATTGTGCTTGAAAATATGGCAGTTGGAGAAGGTGACGGTGTAGTCGAAATGCACATTCCTGAAAATGCAAATGATCGTTCGTCGAGAAAATTAGTCGGTGTTAAATCAGATACTAAGCAGCAAGTAAAAATGATAGCTCTAGACAAGTACTTTGGCGATAAAAAAATAGATTTTATTAAAATTGACACAGAAGGTTTTGAGCCAGAAGTTTTAACTGGAGCAAAAAAGCTAATTTCTAAGCATAAACCTATAATACTTCTAGAATTTGCTCCAAAATTCTATTCACACCGTAAGGTCGACGGTAATGACTTGTTGAATTATCTAGCTTCAGAGAATTATGTGTTACGGGATACACCATCTGGCTACGGTACAGTTGCTGATGTAAAAAAGTATATGGACTATTTAACAAAAGGTGGAGGTGGAATTTCAAATATACTAGCGATTCAAGATAACTAATAACAGGTATATAAAATATCGTCATGCAGTGTAAACTTTTTCAGAGACCATTACCTAACAGGTGGGCTTCTTAATTACTCAGTAAGTGAAGAGTATGTACACTACCATTAAAAAATTCATTCCGCAGTCGCTGCGCAACCTACTAAAACCCTTTTATCAGAACTTCTACCTGCGCTCCTTTACTGAGTCGCGGTTTGTACGAGTGAATGAAGGTGGGGTGCAGTTTTCTATTGAAGTGAACCCTCAAAATGGAGCAGTTGATGAGTATATTTTTATCCACCGCAATTGGGAACCGCAGGTTGGACGGGTTTTGCGTGAACAGCTGCAGGCTGGAGGGGTGTTTGTGGATGTGGGTGCAAATATCGGTTATTTTAGTTTGCTCGCAGCAGCGCTCGTGGGAGAGACTGGCCGAGTAGTTTCTTTTGAACCGCTGGAACGTCTAGTGAGTCAGATTGAGCGGAGTGCAGACCAGAACTCATATTCGTGGTTAAAAGTACTTCCTAAGGCTCTGGGAAATACACTCGGCGTAATGGAGCTGGCTTTGGCGGCAAAAAATATTGGTGGCTCCTCGTTGGTTACTCCTGAGCGAGATGGTCAAAAAGTGCAAGTTGAGGTTAGTACTCTAGATAGTGAGTTGAGAGACATGGGAAAAATTGACCTCATGAAGATAGACGTTGAAGGTTTTGAATATGAAATGTTGCTTGGTGCCCAACAAGTGTTGCAGAGATATCTTCCAGCTATCGTCCTAGAGTTCAGTCCACATTTCTATAATCAACGTAGCAAGACCATGGGAAAAGATATTATCGAGCTGCTTCAGGCTTATGGATACAATTTTACTATTCTCCAAACAAACTCACAAACTAGTAATGTAGATGAGTTATTGCGACTTATCAATGGTCAACAGGTCGACCTGCTGTGCACTGTCTCTGAAGAAGAAAAAGAGTAGGCTTGCGAACACAAATAGATACCGTATAAACGAAGCGGTAATAACACCCACGATGCCAAACAGGGGAATGAGTATTGCATACAAGGCGATTAGAACAACTGGCTCTAGCGCGTTCATGATATATAAAGCAGTGGTGTGCTTGGTGGCGAAAAAGTATTGTGTGAGTAGGCCCAGCGGGGCGGCAATGATAAGTATGGTCGCTAGTTGTGAATAAAACACAGAGTCTACGTACTGGGGGAGAAACGTAGCGAAGACAAAAGGGGCAAAGAATACATAGATAGCCACTACTGGAAGCATGGCAATAAAATAGATAAGCAGCTTGCGTAGCATTGATTGTTGGAGTTCCGTTTTATTTCGGGCAGACATTTTTGGTAGAGCCAACCGAGAAATCTGACTGAAAGCAGAAACGAGTTCATTAGGCATAGCGATAGCCACTACGTACTGCGCTAATACTACCGGCCCAGCTAAATACCACAAAGCAACTTTATCCAGGTGTTGAGCACCGGAGCGCATGATACTCATCAGTGACAAATGTTTGGCATATGGTAGCGCTGTCTCATCATGTTCTTGATTCAGAGGATGAATACGCAGGGTCCACGCTTGAGCCGCTTTGAAAGATAGTGTCATGCCCACTAAGTAGGTGGCTAAGATCCAGAAAACACTCTGTGTGAGTATGACAGCCGTTACTAAAGCTCCAACAGTGGTGATGCGTTGCAGAGTGTGAAGGATGGACATCAGCCGGAAGTCTTTCACGCCGTTCAGGTAGGCAGCATAGAGGGTGTATGATTCTATAAACGGTACGAACAGGGCGATGAGAGTGAAAGCTTGAGCTAGGTTAGTATTACCCTGCCATAAGTAGTATCCAGCCCCGATGAGTGCACCGAGAGAACCTATGAGACCAAACCGAAAACGAGCGTGCAGAAGTGGATAAAAGGTAGCTCGTTTACCCAGGGCAACACTGTGAGTGAGGGCAACGGCTGTACCGCTAAGTGATGTTAAAGCCAAGACTGTAACAACTGTTAGTAAAAAACGGTATTCACCGTACACTTCTTTACTGACTAAGTTTGCAAACACCCACAGCAGAACGAGTGCTAATACAAAGTTAATTGCTTGGCTGGTGAGTAACCAAAAGCTACCTTTGACCAGATAGGTCATGTCTGTCTTAGTGTACTGCTCACTCCATTTTAGTATTCTCTGTAGTCTGTCCATTTATCTTAAGTATAACCGAATAAATGTACCTTTAGTTGTAATGTGATCATTCAATGAGATTAAACAATTAAATCGGTTGTTCATGATTTTTATTAACAACTTTTAGTTTCTAGCAGGCGTTATACTAAATCAATACTAAATGTATTGATAATATATGAAATATCTGGTAACTGGAGGAGCGGGTTTTATTGGCAGTACACTGGCGCGTAGTTTAGTCGAAGCTGGTCATCAAGTGGTGGCGATTGATAATCTCAATGACTATTATGATGTATCACTCAAAAACGATAGGTTAAAAAATCTTCCTGCTGAAGTCACATTTATTCAAATGGACGTAAATGATCCAAAGTTATTGGATCTGTGTCAGCAGGAGAAGTTTGACGGTATTTGCCATTTGGCTGCTCAGGCCGGTGTGCGGTATTCGCTTGAAGCTCCGCAAGAATACATTGCGAATAATTATGTAGCCACGTTTACCATCTTAGAGATTGCTAAAAAAGCCAATATAAAAAAGGTTGTGTTTGCATCGACATCTTCGGTGTATGGCGAAAGCGACAATGTGCCGTTTAACGAAGACTTCGCTGCCGATACACCAGTTTCAGTGTATGCAGCCACCAAGCGAGGATCAGAGATCTTGGCTCATTCGTACCATACTTTGTACGATATAGATTTTATCGCCTTGCGCTTTTTTACGGTGTACGGTCCGTGGGGTCGGCCTGATATGGCACCCTATATTTTTACCGACAAGATTCTCAACGGAGAAAAAATATCGGTCTTTAATAATGGCAATATGATGCGCGACTTTACGTATATAGATGATATCGTATCTGGCTTCAAGCAGGCGCTAGAGTTGGGTGTTGGGTATAAAATTTACAATCTCGGGAATGGAGCCCCGATTCAACTAATGGATTTTATTACAACGATAGAGCAAGCAACAAATAAAAAAGCTGATATAGAATTCATGCCAATGCAGCCAGGGGATGTGACCAAAACATTTGCAGATATTGGTGCAGCCAAGAAAGATTTGCATTATAATCCGACGACTAGTTTAGAACAGGGTATTAAGAAATACGTTTCTTGGTTTAGGGAATATTACAGATAATCAGAATTACTATGCAGATCGGATTCATTGGACAAGGGTTTATTGGGAAAAATATGGCGGATAGCTTTGTCGAGCGTGATTATGATGTAGTGCGCTACGCGCTTGAGTCAGAGTACGCAGATAACAAAACCGCTATCAAAGAGTGCGACATTGTGTTTATTGCTGTACCGACACCCACCACGCCAGAGGGCTTTTGCTCGGCAGCGTTAGAAGCAGTATTGCCACTGGTGGGCAAAGGGAAAACAGCTGTGATTAAATCCACTATTTTGCCCGGCACGACTCGTCGTTTGCAGGCAGCTTTTTCCGATACAACGCTCATGCATTCACCAGAATTCCTGCGCGAAAAAGAAGCAGCCAAAGATACCCGGTATCCCGAACGTACGATCATTGGGGTTACAGATAGTGGGGAAGCGACAGAGCAGGCAGCGCAAGTAGTACAGTCCGTGTTGCCGTCGTCACCATACAACCTCATCTGTACCGCCGAAGAAGCCGAGCTGATCAAATACGGTGGTAATACCTTCTTGGCTATGAAAGTCATTTACATGAATCTGCTGTATGAAATGACCAAAGCGTTAGGGGTAGATTACGACGTTGTAGCCGGGGCGATGGGTGCCGACCCTCGGATTGGTCCGGGCCACATGAATGTGGTTGATAGTAGTGGGCATCCTGGCGCCGTCGCTGGTCGTGGCGCGGGCGGGCACTGTTTCCCCAAAGACCTCGCTGCACTACGTGAAGCGTATGAGACGTTGGTAAAAAATGAGTCAGGGATAGCCTTGCTGCGATCATTAGAAACAAAGAATAACCAACTGCTGCGAGACAGTCACAAAGACCTCGACTTATTAGAAGAGATATACGGTATGATGTAGGCTTCATGAAAAGCTACGAAGAATTTTGGGGTACTTTATCGCCAGCGTACCCAATATCAAAAGGTACAATGCGGGTACCGATAGTCACTACTCTGCAGTCGCTGCCAGGTGTCGACATGTCAGAGGTGCTCGTGAACCTAGAAACACTGCTTGAAGATCTACTAGATGAACACGCCACGGCTGCTAGTGCAGTAGAGAGGGCTAAGGGTGCTGGTGAGTCTTCTATTATTCCACTTATCACCCCCGACTATACTGGAGTAGTACGTTTTGATTGCGTGCTTGATCAGACAGGTGAAGTGAAGGTCCTTGAGCTCAATGCTGATTATCCTGATGGACTATTGCTGCACGATGCTACCTACAGCGCGCTGAGCAGTGATCGATGTAGTCTACATGCAGATGCCTATCTCAAATTCTTCGACCGTGATTCAGTCGTTCATATTTCTCACCCGCCGAAAGCTGTGTTTCTCGATGCGTTTTATGCTGAAAAACTAGCTTTAGAAGCTGCCGGACACGAAGTCAGTATTGGTGCAGTGCCTGCAAGCGGGAATACGCAATACCATCGTCGTTGTATTGAGGTGTCAAAGATGACAGCTAACGAAATAAATCAGTGGCATGCTAGTAGTGTGCAGCATATTAATTCATTTGCGTTGCGTACTATAGGGTACAAAGACTTGCTGGCTCACAGCTCCCATCCATATATACCGCGAACCATGCTACTTGACTCAGTTACTAAAGTAGAAATACTAGAGTCACAATCAAAGTGGGTGCTCAAGCCAGCTAATGGGTGTGAAGGGCAGGGGATCTATTTTGGCAAAGACCATACTGCTGCCACTTGGGAAACCCGACTAGCTGAACTACCGGTTGGGTATATTGCGCAAGAGTTTGTAGAGCTACCAAAACGGACAGTGTCTATTTACGCTGATGATGGCATTGAAGAACGAGAGTTGTTCTATGATTTTTGTCCGCACTTTTTTATTAAGTCGGGTAAGGTAGTTGGTACGGGGCATGTCTTAATGCGTTTTTCTAAGTCGCCTATTGTAAATGTGTCTCAGGGTGGGGCGATTGGATATCACGAACCGGTGTTGAGGTAGTGCGCATAGTGGGTTCGTGCATACACTGAGAACCAAATACAATAGATGATTTTTTGTGTCTGTACACTGATCTGCTGTGCATTACAACCAGCAATAATTTGTGTGATCCGTATACTAAAACTATATGAAGAAGAACACGGTCCTTGGGTCACTCATCGCTGCGCTGCTCGCAGGGTCAGTTGGTAGGGTGGGGTACAAAGTCATTCGGGATAATCAGGCTGATGTGTTTGAACACACTCTCGACTAAGCGATAAAACCTGAGTTTCGCAGTAGCTGCGCAAAAGTCACAAGACCTACTTGTTCAAGTTTGCTCAAATATTCATCCGGCGTATATGGTGGGTTGGTCAGGTCTTCTAGTAGCTCAGTGACGGTACGGACAGTTTTTGTTTCTTCGAGGGTGAAATGATGCACCAAGAATTCATCAGGCGTTTGCGCCTCTAGGTTGTATAGTGCAAGTTCGTTGTCAGGGAAATCTGATATATTCTGTGTGACTATTACTTCTGACTGGCTTTGAATTGCTGTGGCAACAACATGTTTATTTTCCTGAGCTGAAAGTTTGATTGGATCTATATTTTGCGTGTCTATACACGCATCTGGAAATGCTCGTGTCATCTCGGTAATGAGAACTCGAATTTTATCGTGAGACAGACCAGGCTTCTTCTCTAGGTTACGTTCCAGCTCCTGTAAAATCTGTTCGCTCCAGTGAACTGAAAAAGTTTCTTTTTCCGCGAGTCGCAAGATGATGTCTCGTACTGGGGCAGAGTAGAGCACGTTGGTATCAAGAACAATTGAGAACTTTTTAATATGCTGATTAATAGAGTCCATAGTCTTGTGACAGCGACGTCAACTTTTTCAGAGATTTTTTAGTGAGATCTTTTTGTTGTTTCTTATACACCAACAGATGATCAAATTGAATGCGGCGATGTGTACCCACCTTATGGTGTGGAATACCACCTGCTTCTAACAGTTTGATTAAAAAGGGTCGAGACACATTAAGGAAATGCGCCGCTTGGTGTGTGGTTAATTCTGCATCATAGGGGACAATAGAAACCGCCTTGCCTGCCGAGAGGTTGCGCAAAATATTTTTAAACAGCTCAAACACCTCGTCAGGGGTAACGAGATGTTCGTTGGTTTTGGTATTTACCATATGAATATCATCAAAATTTTGCAGCAATTGTATAGCAAATTCACGTGTTCGATCGTCGGGTATCGCCGGCGTGAGAGGGCTGGGTGTGCCCAGGGTTTTGTTTACGGTTGATTTGTGCATACTGTCAGTATACCAATATATGCAATATCTAGATGGAGTAGACGTGCCGCAAGTTAGCATTATGTCCGAACCCTAAGCACCTGCGTCTTTGCTATACGAAAACTACATGACAAAGAAAACCGTTCTTGGGTCACTTATCGCTGCGCTACCCTTGCAATCGGTACAAAAGCACTTGACGCGTATACTACAAAGTATATAATTCGTAGTATGAATACTGTATTAAGTGTCAAAACTGATAAAGAAACTAAAGCTGCTGCCCAAGAGGTGGCCAAGAGCATGGGGCTGACGCTCAGTGCGCTGATTAACTCATACCTGAAACAGGTGGTTGCCACGCGTCGGGTAGAGCTATATGCACCCGAACCAATGACACCCAAACTAGAAGCTGCCCTAGCCTTGGTTGACGCTGACATTAAGGCGGGGCGGAATTTGTCACCGCTTTTTGCCTCAGAAAAAGAGGCGCGGGAATGGTTAGAGTCACAATAATACGATGGAGATTCAGTACAGTCGTAATTTTGTAAAGCAGTACAAAAAGTTGAATGCTAAATCCCGGCAGCAATTTTTAGAACGCCAAGCACTGTGGCTCGAAAACCATGGTGACGTCCGGCTGCAGACCCATCCACTGAAAGGAAAATTTCAGGGGTACTGGAGTATGAATGTGAGCGGTGATTTGCGAGCTATTTACTATCAAGAAGGTGATCAGGTGGTTATATTTGCACTGATTGGAACCCACAGCCAGTTATATTAAACGTGTAGCTAGGCAAAAAGAAACCACTGCACTTTATGTGCAGTTACAGACCTCAGTACTGTAGATAAGTTGTGTTGTGTATTAGATTTCTGATTGTCACAGGGTACGGGCGTATACTAAAACAATATGAAGAACAAGACGGTCCTTGGGTCACTGATCGCTGCGCTGCTCGCAGGGTCGGTTGGTGGGGTGGGGTACAAAGTCATTCGTGACAATCAGGCTGATGTGTTTGAAAACAGTATCCACCAGGTGGTGCGGGTGATCGACGGCGATACCCTCGAGCTAGAAAACGACGTGCGGGTGCGACTGCTTGGGATCGACGCTCCCGAGAGCAACGACTGCTTTGGGCCCGAGGCCAAGAGCTACCTGCAGCTATTGCTCGAAGGGAAGCACATCACTATCGAAAAAGACATTTCCGGGGCTGATGCGTTTGATCGAATTTTGCGCTATGCCTATCTGCCGTCAGATGACATCCGTGATGATGATGTATTTATAAACCAACAGCTATTGCGCGAAGGCTATGCGGTGGTTAATCCAGTCGCGCCCGACAACCGCTACCGAGATTTATTTAGCAGTGCTCAGCAGCACGCCAAAAATAATGAAAAGGGAATGTGGGCCGTGTGTGATATGTCCGAGCATGTCTCGAGTCTGCACGAGATAGACACCACCCCAGCTGATCCGTCGTGCAATATCAAAGGCAACATTTCCGAGAAAGCCTACGGCCGCAATTATTTCTTGCCCGGCTGCCCGAACTACAACCGGATCAAAATCGACGAGCGTAAAGGCGAAGCCTATTTCTGTACCGAGGAAGAAGCGGTCGCTGCCGATTTTACCCGCTCGGCATCGTGTGACAACGTCAACCCACCAAGCGACCGCTAGTGAGTGTGGTCAAATCAAACTACAAGGGGTAATCAAACTGCAAAGGATAGCTCTTCGTTTCTAGTAGCGTGTGGCCATGGGTTATGTTGGGTTATACTAAAAATATGCCAAGAAGTACCCAAAAGCCAAAAGTCGAAAATACACTAGTCATTTACCAGTCCAAATCTGGTGCGCTCAAGTTGCGTGGTGATTTGTCTAATGAAACCCTGTGGGCTACCCAGGCTCAGATTGTCACCCTATATTAGTGTTGATCAATCAGTTGTTTCAAGACATATAAATAATGTTTTTAAGGATGGAGAAGTAAATAGAGAAAGCAATATGCAAAAAATGCATATTGCTAATTCTGACAAGCCGGTAACGCTTTATTCATTAGACGTGATTTTGAGTGTTGGATATAGGACAAACTCGTCTAAAGCAATTGAGTTTCGACGGTGGGCTACGAAAACCTTGCGTCAACATCTTGTCGATGGCTACACCATCAACCCAGAACGAATTGGTCATAACTACGATGCGTTTATGGAAGCCGTCAACAAAGTGCAAACTTTGTTGCCTACAGGAGCGGTGGTGGATAATAAAGAAGTACTAGAATTAGTACGGTTGTTCGCTGATACTTGGTTCGCGCTTGATGCGTATGATAAAGAATCGCTCACAGCAAAGTTTAGAGGGGATCGTCGGAAACGTTATGCAGAGTTTTGGGGGTGCTGCTATGTATCCAACTATTGAAGCTAAAGCTGCGCACTTGCTGTATTTTGTGATCAAAAATCACCCATTTGTTGATGGTAATAAGCGCTCAGGTGCGTACGCTTTTGTGTGGTTCTTGCGCAAAGCTCGGGTATTGAATACCAATAAACTTTCGCCTACAGCATTAACCGCGCTAACACTACTGATCGCCGAGAGTAACCCAAATGATAAAGACAAAGTGGTTGCCCTGGTGGTTATGCTGATTTCGCAGCGGTAGTGCTGATTCCTTTGCAGACAGAATGTCATGACGTTTACAGTTATAAACGGCTATTATGATAGATTGAAAATATAACTGTTGTGTATACAATGGTTATATTATTAAAACAGTATTGAATGTTAAAACCGATGTTGATGTGAAAGCCCAAGCTCAAGCCCGCGGTCGCTAAAAGACTAGTGAAAGCCGTGGCTGAGACAAAAAAAGGTGTCAACGTTTCTCCAGCGTTTGATAATGCACAAGATGCATTAGTATGGCTACGCAGTTAGCATGAACGTCCTTTTCAAGGAAAAGTTTAAAAAACAATTGCAGAAACTTCCAGCTAAAATTGAATAGAAATTTATTGAGCGACTGACACTCTTTTTATCTAATCAGCACCCATCTTTGTTAAAGGTTCATACAAAAGGCGAAACCTTTATGTTGCTTGGTATACTATCTATATATGCTATTACCTTTTATACTCGTATTTATATTCGGTGGTTTAGTGGGGGCGACTGTCCAGAGTCAGCTCGGTGGGCGAAAGATTGAAAATGTGTTTACCAACCCAGACATGACACAAGCAAATGAACTACGTCAGGCAGCCGACCAAGCCGTGACCGACCGAATCGACAAGCGCAAGCAGCGCATCCTAGCCAAAGCCAGGGAAGCCGGCACCATCACCAACGACGGCGTCGAAGATTTATTTTGCATCAGCGACCGCACCGCCAGTCGCTACCTGCGGCAGTTGACCGAAGCCGGCCTGCTTACCCGCCAGGGTATCGGCCGCGACACCTACTACACCGCCACCAAATAGACGTCAACACCAGCCATACCCGCCAAACCTCGCTGGTTTGGCGGGTTGCTTGATCCAAACCAGACCATGTGAGACCTGTGTCTACTAACCTCACATGTGTAAAATTTAATCGAACTACAAAGGGTTACCGTTCGTTTATAAAAATAATTATTTCATTGATACCTGTAACGAAACGCCCAAAGCTTTTGCAATGCGACTTAGTGTTTGCAAAGATGGATTACCTTCACCGCGCTCGAGACGTGAGATGACCGGTTGGCGACTTCCAATCGCTGTTGCTAATTGCGACTGAGACCAGCCTCGCTTGAGGCGGTGGGTAATGATCGCTTGTATGACTTCGTACTCGGGAGCAAGTGCTTCATACTCAGCTCGTATTGCTGGGTCTTGCAGTGACTTATTTTTAAATTGTTTGAAGGATGTTGTCATATAGATAATATAACTTATATTACTGCAAGCTTGCTTTTGCTGCTGCAGCTTTTGCTAATTCTTTAGCAGGTGTCTTTTGGGTTTTCTTTATAAAAGCGTGCAACAAAAACGCTTGTTCTGATAGTCTTGGCAATTTCTTTGTCAGAAAGTGCTGCCAAGACTGCGTCGACTGAATCAAGGAGGATGATTTCCATAATTTAGTATAACAAACGTACCTCTCAGTAATCCTCAAAATACAAAAGATGCGAGACCTTTATTTTGGTTAGTCGTCTAGTCACATAGGGGTGGGTCGACATGATATAGTTTCACCCATATGAAAGACTTTCTTAAATTTTTCGTGTACGCCGGATTGTTCGCCGTACCGTTTTTGACCTTATACGTAGCTAACGATTACTTCTTCCCGTATATTACCGGGAAAAACTTTTGGTTCCGAATTATTATTGATGGAACATTAATCGCGTGGCTACTGCTTGCACTGTATGACTCGCAATACCGGCCGAAGTTCTCGTGGATTATCGGTAGCTTTGCGGCGCTGTTGGGCGTGATGTTGGTTGCCAACGCGCAGGGGGTACACCCGATGTCTAGCTTTTGGAGCAACTTTGAGCGGATGGATGGCTATGTGTCGCTCGTGCACACCTTCCTGTACATGGTCATGCTCGGTAGTATGTTTACCACCAAAAAGATCTGGTTCTGGTTCTTTAATACCACTGTGGCCGTAGCGACCTATGTCGCGGGGTACGGATTGCTGCAGTACCTGGGCTACGTGCCTGGATCGAGTCGAATTGACAGTACGCTTGGTAATGCCGCGTACATGGCAATCTACATGCTTTTCCATGTCTTTATTGTGGCGTGGCTGTTTATGCAAAGCACAGAAACTTGGCAAAAGGTGCTCTACGCGCTATTGCTGCCGATGTTTATCTTTGTCTTGATCGAGACCGGTACGCGTGGGACTGCTGTGGGACTCTTTGTCGGGGTGACGGTGATGTCTGGGTATATTGGTTTGTTTGGCACCCAGTTCAAGGAGTATCGCAAGTACGCGATTGGTGGTTTTATCTTTTTGCTACTCGCGGTTGGTGGATTCGTGGCCGGGCGAGATTCAGACTTTATCCAAAACCAGCCCAACCTCGCTCGGGTTGCCAATATCTCGCTCGATGATCTCGAAATCCGTAGCATCATCTGGGGCTTGGCCTGGGAAGGGGTGCAAGAACGACCGCTGCTTGGGTACGGACAGAGCAACTTCAACTACGTCTTTAACGAGAACTACGATCCTCGCCTCTACGCTCAAGAGCAGTGGTTCGACCGCGCTCACAACATCTTTGTCGACTGGCTGATCGCTGGTGGGTTCTTGGGGCTGATCGCGTACCTCAGTATCTTTGTCGCCAGTGTGTACTACCTGGTCATCCGTCCGTTACTACGCGACGACGAATCATTTACCGTGATCGAGCGAGGAATATTACTTGGTCTGTTGGCTGGGTACTTTACCCATAATCTCGTGGTGTTCGATAATATCGTCAGTTACATTTTCTTTGCCGCGATTCTCGGGTTGATTCATGCACGGGTAGCCACCCCGATCAAAGCCATTGCGACCAAGAAAGTCGACGAAACAATCATCACGCAGGCGGCCTTGCCAGTTGGGCTCGTAGCGTTTGGTCTGATCGTGTACTTTGTGCACGCACCAGGTATGGCGGCAGCCAGTGACATCATCAAAGGTTTCCGAGCCATGCAGCCAAGTATCGAGCAAGGCGTCCAGCGTCCGCCAGCCGGGCCAGCCGTGATGCTCGAAGAATTCAAATCCGCCGTTAGCCGAGATTCGTTTGCGCAGCAAGAAATCACCGAACAAATCGCTCAGCAAGCGATGGGACTGGCTCGCGCTGAAGGGGTAGATCCAGAGGTGCAGGCTGAGTTTGCCGCCTACGCGCAAGAGCGCCTCGACCAGCTGGTCATTGATAAACCAGGTGACGCCCGTGTGCACGTATTTATCGCCAGCTACTACCGAGCGCTCAATCAGCTTGATCGAGCCCAAGCCGAGATGGCGATCGCTCGCGCTCTCTCACCAGACAAACAAGCCATCATCATCCAACAAGGCTTTACCGAGCTAGCACTGGGTGACAATGAGGCCGCTGCCGAGTTCCTCGAAACTGCCTTTCGACTCGACGAGCGTAATGGAGAAGCGCGAGAATACTACGCTGCGTCACGGCTGTATCTAGGTGACATCGAAGGCGCTCAAGCTGTGATCAATGACGACGCGTTTAGGACCCGGCTAGCCAACAGTGACTTCTTCCTCGGGGCTGCTAATCAGGCCGGAGCAAATGATCTATTGATCGAATTGTTTGAAACCAGACTGGCTGCCGATGATAGTCAGGCGCAAACTTGGGCTACCCTTGCGTTCTTGTACTACGAACAAGACAACACCGAGCGAGCCATCAGCTTGCTAGAGGAAGCCAGACTAGCTGTACCTGCATTTGCCAGTACCTCAGAGTGTATTGCAGGCAACATTAGAGCTGGCAACGAGCCACAGACCGGCTGCTAGTACGTCATGGATATCCGCACTGGGGTACAGCTTGCACCATACACGACCCTCAAGGTGGGTGGTGCAGCGGCGCACTTGGTCGCGGTCACTAGTGAAGCGCAGCTCCAACAGGTGCAGCAATTTGCCTCGCAAATTGCTGCACCTGTTTTGCTGCTCGGTAGCGGCTCAAACGTGCTGGTATCCGACGCTGGCTATCCCGGGGTGGTAATCATCAACCAGATCAAAGGCATTGCGTATCAGCCGATTGCTGATGGTACGGTGGAGGTTACTATTGGCGCGGGCGAGCTGCTTGACGATGTGGTTGCTGATGCAGTTAGTCGCGGCTACTGGGGGCTCGAGAACCTCAGTCATATTCCCGGGACTGTTGGCGCCGCTCCGATCCAAAATGTTGGTGCCTATGGGGTCGAGGTATCTGCCCTGATTGCGAGTGTCCAGGCTGTATCACTTGGCACGGGCGAGGTGCGCACGTTCTTAAACCAAGACTGTCAGTTTGCGTACCGTGATTCATATTTCAAAACTCCCCCCGGTAGAGACTGGGTGATCACAAGTGTGACGTGTACACTGTCGACCGATCGCGTTCCGCGTCTGGAGTATGGTGATCTGACTCAGCTCGATGCTGCTACCTGCACGCTCCAGGCTATCCGCGCCCTGGTGATCGAGATTCGCAGTACCAAGTTTCCTGACTGGCATACCGTCGGGACGGCTGGCTCATTTTTTAAAAACCCGATCGTCAGCGCAAAGCAGCGCGACCAGCTGGTGCAGCAATACCCAGCGCTCCCGACGTTTGTCATGGCTGATGGTCGCTACAAAATATCCCTTGGCTGGGTGCTCGACCATGTCTGTCAGGTGCGTGGCTATAGCGTCGGTTCAGTTGGCTTGTACCATAACCAAGCCTTGGTACTCACTAATACCGGCGACTCCGCCGCCGCTATCGAAACCTTTGCCGCCAAGATCACAGCCCTCGTGTATGAAAAAACCGGCATCACTATCGAACCAGAAGTCCGCTTTGTGTAACCTTTGCATGTGGGCGCCAACCTCTATATACTAGCCAGTATGTCATTTTTAGATAGATTTTTCGGACCGACTTACGAGAAAGAACTCAAACAAATCCGACCACTAGTAGATGCAATTAACCAACTAGAAGACGAGTACAGCGAGCTTAGTGATGAGCAGCTGATCGAACGCGTCAACGACTACCGGCAAAAGGTAGTCGACGGTATGTCGCTAGACGATGTCCTGACCCCAGTCTTTGCCCTGACCCGTGAAGCCGCCAAGCGCACCACGCAGATGCGTCATTACGACGTACAGCTGATTGGTGGTATGATCCTGCACAAAGGCAAGATTACCGAAATGCGTACCGGTGAAGGAAAGACCTTAGTAGCGACCCTACCAGCCACACTCAACGCCCTAACTGGCCGTGGAGTCCACGTGATCACCGTCAACGACTACCTCGCGAGGCGTGACGCGGTATGGATGGGACAGATCTATGCTGCCCTAGGGTTGTCAGTTGGTATCGTCAACCACGACGCATCATTTTTATATGATCCTGAACACGAAGAAAAAGACGCCAAGCGCGACGCCGAAGGTTCGTACAAAATTGTCTATGACTTCCTACGTCCATGTACGCGCCAAGAAGCCTACGCCGCCGATATTACCTATGGTACCAACAGCGAGTTTGGGTTTGATTACCTGCGTGACAATATCGAATACGAAGCCGATCGATTACGTCAGCCGCATCACGCCTACGCCATCATCGATGAGATCGATGCAATTTTGATCGACGAGGCGCGGACACCGTTGATCATCTCGGCCCCAGCTCCAGACACAGCTAATCTGTACAACACCTTTGCAGCTATCGCCAAAACACTCAAGCCAGAAGAGCACTTCGTCGTCGACGAAAAAGCCAAGTCAGCGTCACTCACCGATGCCGGAATCGAGATGGCTGAAAAGGCCTTGGGTATCGATAACATCTACACCTCTAAGGGAATCAAGTACGTCCACCACCTCGAGACCGCAGTGCGGGCACAAGCGATCTTTAGCAAGGACAAAGAATATGTCGTCCAAGATGGACAGGTGGTGATCGTCGATGAGTCGACCGGCCGCCTACAACCAGGCCGACGGTGGTCAGACGGTCTGCATCAGGCGGTCGAAGCCAAAGAGGGAATGCCGATCCAAAAAGAATCGCGCACCTTTGCGTCGATCACGTACCAAAATTACTTCCGCATGTACGAAAAGCTGTCGGGTATGACCGGTACAGCGCTGACCTCACAAGAAGAATTTTTTACCGTCTACGACCTCGAGGTTATCCCAGTGCCAACCAACCGCGAAGTTCAGCGTCTAGATCGCAATGACTTGATCTACCAAAACGAAGCTGGAAAGTTTGAGGCCATCATTAGCAAAGTAAAAGACCTGCACAGTACGGGTCAGCCAGTCCTGATCGGAACCGCTTCGATCGAATCAAACGAACGGCTCTCTGCAGCTCTAGCCAAAGCTGGTGTTACCCACGAAATGCTCAACGCCAAGAACCACGAACGAGAAGGAGAGATCATCGCTGCCGCTGGTAAAAAAGGCGCGGTCACACTCGCGACCAACATGGCCGGTCGAGGAGTCGACATCAAGCTCGGCGGGCCAGACGCTGACCAGACCTTAGCCACAGAAATCAAAGACCTAGGTGGACTATTTGTCCTTGGTACCGAGCGACACGAAGCTCGCCGTATCGACAATCAGTTGCGTGGACGATCAGGTCGACAAGGTGACCCAGGCGAGACGCAGTTCTTCGTTTCGATGGATGATTCACTCATGCGCGTGTTTGGTGGCGATCGGGTTAAAAACCTGATGGGAACCTTCAAGATCCCTGCCGACCAGCCGATCGAGATGGGAATGATTTCGCGCACGCTCGAAAGCGCTCAGACCAAGATCGAAGGATTCCACTTTGACTCGCGTAAGCAGGTGCTTGCCTACGACGACGTACTCAACAAACAGCGCCAAGAAATGTACACCACTAGACGTGGGTTACTAGAATCTGATGAGGCAATCATCAACAAATTCGCGGAAGAAATGTTCAATACCGTCCCAGAATCTCGGCAATTAAGCCTTGATAAACAACAAGAACTCGGCAAAGAGGTGTACGACGATTTGTTCCGTCGGCTGTCACTCCAGGTCCTAGATATGCTATGGGTCGAACACCTCGAAGTCATGACCTACACCCGGTCGAGCGTCAGTCTGCGCGCCTATGGTCAGCGTGATCCGCTAACCGAGTACCGCAAAGAAGGTAATCGGCTCTTAAAGCTCATGCAAGAGGCCGTATTTGCTCGGATCGCCGCAGCGTTACCACAATTACAGTCCCAAGCCGTCGATCAGCAAGAAACTGCCCGCAAACAAGAGGCACAAGCCGCTCAAAAGAGCGCCGGCGTCACCGCTGAAAGCAAGACCAACACCGCGACCCGAACGCCCGTGACCAAAGACGTCGTGCACGGTCGCAACGACTTGGTAACTATCACCAATGGTACCGATACAAAAACCCTCAAGTTCAAGAAAGCTGAACCACTACTAGAGGATGGCTGGGAACTTGTCCAGACATAGCTTTGCAAACAAAAGCCATGACGGTATACTACGAGCAATGACTTTCATTGCTCGTTTTCTATTTAGTGTCCTTGGTCTACTGGTTATCGCAGAGATATTCTCTGGGATCACCGTAGACAGTGTCTATATCGCCTTTGTTGCTGCCTTTATTCTCGGCCTACTCAACGCCGTGGTTCGACCAGTATTGTTCATCTTGACCCTACCAATTACTGTAATTACTCTTGGTTTGTTCGCCTTCGTTATCAATGCGCTGCTGTTTATGTTTGCAGCTTCATTCTTAGACGGATTTAGCGTCGCCAGCTTCTGGTGGGCGTTAGTTGGCTCAGTCACTATGACCATTGTCAGCACCATTGGTAGCAAGTGGATCAAATAGCATTGCTATCTCGCAAAACCTCATGTAGTGTATCGACATGTTTGTTGATGAAATTACAATTTATGCAAAAGCCGGTGACGGTGGAAATGGTGTCGTCCGGTGGCGCCAAGAAAAATTTATGCCCATGGGCGGTCCAGCCGGCGGCGACGGTGGTCGCGGCGGTGACGTCTATGTTCGTGGTGTCAAAGATCTAAACCGCTTATCAAAATATACCGGGAGCAAGAACTTCGCAGCAGTACGTGGTCAAGATGGTCGCGACCGATCAATGCATGGTCACGATGGTGACGATTTTTATATTGATATTCCCGTTGGTTCTACCGTAACGGACATCGCACGCAATCGTGTGTTTGAAGTGACAACCGTAGGCGAAGAAGTCAAAATCCTCAAAGGTGGAGGTGGCGGACTTGGTAACGAATACTTCAAGTCATCGACCAACCAAAGCCCAGAAGAATCAACCGACGGCAAACCAGGCGAAGACGGCGAGTTTCTTATCGAGGTAGCATTGATGGTTGATATTGGTTTTGTTGGGTTTCCAAATGCCGGCAAGTCGACACTGCTCAACCTACTGACTAATGCCAAGTCACGCATCGGTGCCTATCCGTTTACGACGCTTGAACCGCACCTCGGTGACCTCTACGGATACACCTTGGCTGACATTCCTGGTCTCATCAGCGGCGCATCCGAAGGTAAGGGCTTAGGACACAAGTTTCTACGTCACGTAGCGCGTACAAAAATGATCCTACACCTGGTTTCATTAGAGAACGAAGACGCTCTAGACTCATATTACGCCATTCGAAAAGAGCTAGAATCATACGCCCATGGACTAGTAGAGAAGGACGAATGGATTATTTTAACCAAAAAAGACCTTGTATTAGAAGAGGATATTGCGACCCATACCAAAGATCTTGCCAAAACTGGGAATCGTGTCTTTGTAATATCAGAAAATGACGGAGATTCTGTCAAAACATTACAAGACGCACTGGTTGCACACCTGCGCGAGGCAGAAGTAGAGGTAGAGCAGACGTAGGTAGACGTAGAGTGGGCAAGTCAGCCGGTCTGTACTTGTGAGTAGCGGCCGCGCAAAGTAGAATGATTTAGAAAACTATAATCTTTTATGAAATATTTTCCAACTATTGGACTAGAGGTCCACGCCGAATTACACACCAAGTCAAAAATGTTTTGCGGCTGCAAAAATGAACCACATGGTTCAGAGCCAAACGCGCACACCTGTCCAGTTTGTCTCGCGCACCCGGGTACTTTGCCAGTACCTAATAAGGAAGCGATCAAAATGGTCCTCCAGTTTGGACAAGCTGTCGGCGCGACAAAAGCTGACTTCTCAGAATTTGATCGTAAGAACTATTTCTACCCTGACATTCCCAAGGCATACCAGATCAGTCAGTTCGCCTTTCCATTTTTGACTGGTGGTGAATTGTCTGGAGTTGAACTCACTCGGGTACACCTCGAAGAAGATACTGCCCGAAGTAGTCATGACCAAGGTGAAGACAGTGTAGTTGATTTCAATCGGGCTGGAGTTCCACTAATGGAGCTCGTCACCGAGCCGGTGCTGCATGATGCTACAACAGCTGGCGACTTCGCTCGCGAGCTCCAGCTCTTGCTGCGGACTCTTGGTATCTCTGAAGCAAATATGGAAAAGGGAGAAATGCGTGTCGAGGCCAATATTTCAATCAGCCCCACTGAAGGTGAGCTCGGCACAAAGGTCGAAGTAAAGAACATCAACTCGTTCAAAGCGGTCGAAGCAGCGATTGATTTCGAGATCAAGCGACACACCAAAATGTTAGATGCAGGGGAGACGATACACCAAGAGACTCGAGGATGGGACGAGAACAAAAGTCAGACCTTCTCGCAGCGCTCAAAAGAGACCGCCAAGGACTATCGATACTTCCCAGATCCAGACATTCCCAAGCTAAAAACATCCGAGATTCCAGAATTTGATCCAGCCGATATGGCCGAGAATATGCCTATTTTACCAAGTAAAAAAAGGGAATTGTATAGCAAATATCAAATCTCGGATCAAATGATCGAGACTATCATAGCTGACCGGTACGTCGATAGTCTGTTCGTACAGACGCTGGATCTCTTGGTTGCTGCTGGAAATAGTGATGCTGTACAACTGGCTGCCAACTACGTGTCGGTAGACGTGCCAGCACTGCGTGCGGCTCAATCGGCTGACGCTGCCACCGACATTCATCCACAGCAGTTTGCCGAGCTGATCACTCTTACACATGCTCGTACCATTGGCTCACGAGGCGCAAAAGACCTGCTGCCGCAGCTATTTGGTATGGAAGGTAGTGTAGAAGAACTAGCGACTAAGCAAGGTCTGATCCAAAAGTCAGATCCAGCCGCGCTCAAAGCGATCGTTGATCAAGTCATTAGCGAGAACCCAGACCAAGTAGCACACTGTGCTGCTGGAAAAGAGACGGTCTTCAAGTATCTCGTGGGACAGGGTATGAAGCTATCTAAGGGTTCGGCCGATCCAGCCGTCCTTGAGCAATTACTTCGAGACGAGATAACCAAGTAATCCCCAGTATCTTGGCTAATTAGACCGAGATACATTTTAGTCTGATACACTATAAGCAGTGCAGAAAATCTCCTTTGGTAATAAAGAGTACGTCAAAGCGTCAGAAATCGCCAAGCGCTTTCGCTACACCCAAGACTACGTTGGGCAACTCTGTCGTAGCAAAAAAGTCGACGCCCGCCTGGTAGGACGCACCTGGTATGTCGAGCCAGATTCAGTTGCTGCGTACCGCAAGACCAAACACTCCACCCAAAAAAGCACTGCTACCAAAGTGGCGCTTAATACTGGTGCCAAGCGTAACCCTAACCCCAAGCCAGTCGCTGCTGTTGTTCGCTCCAAGACGCTCAAATCTACCCAGCAGCCAACGGTTGCCAGTGGTACAAGAAGTTCAACCACCTATAGTGACGACACAGAAGTGTCGATTCCGATTGTACGCAAAGCAGAAGGGGCTCGATCTATCACGGTAACCAGCAACACAGAAGCACCAAAGACCCAAGCAGCCCCAGTCAAGAAGCCCACCCAGAAAATAAAGATCAAAAAATCTGGTGCCCAGAAAACCACCTTCAAAACCGAGAAAATGCCCGAGATATCATTGTCTGGCAAGCTTACAGTCAAAGAGTCCTCCGACGAAACCGAAAGAAAAGAGCAAGTTGCGCTCAGCTTCGAACCCGCATCCAGTACCCAGCAGCCCGCTCGGACTGATTCTAGACCAGCTGTGCATGCAGCCGCCGTTGCCAAGCAAGCACAGACTGCTGTCAAACCAGCCACTAAAAATCACTCCAAGGCTCCAGCTAGCAATTTTGCCCCCAAACAGGTTCAGGTATCAAATCCCACTCATACAAGCATCCTGCATACGGATTGGTTTTTAGTGGCGTCACTCGTGCTTGGTGTTTGTTCCGCACTGGCGATTTTGTCGCTGGCATCCCTGGGGCACATTTCACCAACAACCAACAATTCCTGGTCTCTGTTTTTTGATTTTTCACAGCTCAAAAATCTGGTCTTCTAGCAGTCTTTCTTATACACAGTAGCCCCGATAATTTTTTCGTTTTAACTATATAATTATAGTTAATTCTTATGGAAGCTCACGTCGAAATCGGTAACAAAAAACTATATTCAATCCGTGAGGCTTCTAGTCAGATCTCTTACTCTCGGGACTACATCACCAGGCTGGCCCGCGAAGGAAAAATCTTTGCCTCCCAGATCGGGCGACAGTGGTACGTTGATCTAGACTCTCTAAGCAATTACGCCGAGGTATCTCGCATTGAAGCCGACATCCGCAAAGCTCACCTCAGCGCAAAGCGAAAACAAGAGCAGGTATTTCACAGTGCCAAAGAACAGTATGAAATCATCCGTGAAAAAACTGCCGCCACCGCACACAAGAAAGCCATCGCCGCCGCTGGATCAGTGTTGGCAGTCGGTTTACTGGCCGGGGTCTTTGGTTACTCAGCGTTCATGACTCAAAGTAGCTTTAATTCTGTAATCAGCCAGACTACCGCTACCAATCAGTACTCACAAATGGCAGCCAGTGCTAAAGCCGTACCGGACACCAATGTATCTGATACGGCAACAACGCGTTCTGGGGCGAACTCTGAATCGTCAGCGGTCGAGACTACCGAGTCAATCAGTGAAGGAATCTTAGTGCTCCCGTACGGAGTAAATACTGATCCGGCTGCGGTGTTTTCTGACGAGGTGCGTATTTATACTGCCATCTCGGGCAAGCAAACAGCGGTGTTGGTGGATGTTAATGGGGTCGAGTCAGACCGTGAAGTGCCGTTTGTGTTAGTGCCAGTTAAGACCGATAACATTTAGTATGCAGTACGCATCGAAACATCTAGTCATCATCTGTTCGCTCGTGCTTTTGTTGGTGCCGCTCTTTAGCCTGTTCCAACCAACCCCCGTCTTCGCCCAATCCTTCAACCAACAAATCAACTACCAAGGCAAGCTCGCCGACAACCTCGGCGCCACCGTCGCAGATGGCTCATACTCCATGCAGTTCCGTTTATACACCGTCGCCAGTGGCGGCAGTAATATCTGGAGCGAAACGCAGTCTGTCACAGTCCAGAACGGCCTCTTCTCCGTCATGCTCGGTACCAGCACCAGCCTCAGTGGGGTCGACTTTAACCAGACCCTGTACCTAGGCGTCAACATCGAAGCCGACGGCGAAATGACCCCACGCAAGATCCTCGGTGCCGTCCCTGCAGCCTTTGAAGCCAACAACGCTCAGACCCTGGGTGGCGTAGCTTCTACCAGTTTCCTGCGGGGTGACATCCCTAACGCTGCCTCAGCCCTCTTATCCTTTACCGGTGGCTTCATCAGTAGTGGCTCAAGTACTATCAGTGAGCTCACCACCACCGGAACGACCACGGTCACCACTTTTTTGATTGATGGGGAAGAGTACACCTCTTTCAGTGGAGGTTCTTCTGGCTTAACCAACAATGCCGGTACGCTCACCGCCAATATCTCGGAAAGCAATTTAAACATTACTGGCAGCCCAACCAACGGCTACATCCTGCAAGCCTCGAGTACCGCCACCGGTGGCCTCATTTGGAATGCTACCTCGTCTCTCGGCTTTGGTACCTCCAACGTCAGCCAACTGTCTGGCCTATCGGATGTGACACTCGCCAGTCTGACTGCAGGTGACCTCTTCACCTACGACGGCAGTAACTGGGTGAACCTAGCTACCAGTACGCTCGGGATTGCTCTTGGTGACACCACCGGCACGCTGGATATCAGCGATCGGACCAACCTCTCCGTCTCAGCCACTGGTCTAGAGCTCTCGGGCGACGCTTTAGCTCTAACAGCTGGCTACGCTATCCCGCTGTCTGCGAGTACCACCGCCTGGAACGTGTTCTACGACACCCCAAGTTCTCGTATCATCGCCGGGACTGATTTGACCTGGAGTGGCAATACGTTGAATTTTGACAACACGTCAGGTTTTATCTCTGACATCACCGGAGAATCTTTTCTTGATTTGAGTGACACCCCCGGCTCATTCACCGCCAACCGCCTCTTCTTCACCAACAGCGGCGGAACCGCCGTGACCGACTCAGCCAACCTGACGTTTGATGGTTCAGAGCTCACCCTCGGTGGAACCGGCCTCTCACTCTCTGGCAGTACTGCCAATATTGCGCTGGGGTCTAACTACCTGTCTGGGGATGGGGATGATGAGGGAATATACGTAAACAGTATAGGGAGAGTTGGTATTGGTACCAGCACCCCGACGAGCCCGTTGTCACTTGCAAAAACTGGCGTTACCGGTAGTGGTGTAACAGCTGGAATCAATCAGCAATACACGGTCACTACCTCTGGCTCATATGACGTCGTATACGGAAATGAATTGAATATCACCAACGACCCAAGTATTGCCAATGCGCTACTAGGTAGTATTATTCGTGTCACTGATGATTCGAGTTTTGTCAATATTGTACGGGGTTTGGAAGTGCAGACCGACCTAGGCGCTAATACTTTTGGTGAAAATACTGCCTTGTCAGGTTATGCTCGTACCTTTGGTGTGCGTGGTGTCACCAGCGGCGACGCTGGTGGTTCATTCATACCTGCAGGTCTCTATGGACAAACCGAAGGTACATCACAAGGGAATGCGATTCGTGGCTACTCAGAGAGTATAACCAGCGCGAACCTCTTCTCGTTGTTGCAAGACACGTCCACCTTCACTGGTGATGGTCTCAGTATGAACTTTGGTACCTCAGGCGGGAGCTTTACTGGTCGTTTCTTGAATTTACAAAATAACAGCACGACTACGTTTAGTGTTAATGCTACCGGTACTACCTATATTGCTGATAATCTTGGCATCGGCACGAGTACGCCATCTGCACGCCTGACTGTCGCTGATGGTGGAATACGGATTACTGACTTTGGTGCTGGTTCCCTCACCACTGATAGTGCTGGTAACCTAACGGTATCTTCAGATGAACGCCTGAAAGACATTCAAGGTGTATACATTTCTGGTATTGCTGCTCTACGGAGTATTGACCCAATCGAATATCGCTGGAATACAAGCTCTGGCCTAGAACAAGAAAATATATATGTCGGTTTTAGTGCACAAAACATCCAGCTCTCAATACCATCGGCTGTCGGTACCAGCAGTGGCGGTATGTTAACTCTTTCGGATAGACCTATCCTCGCCACCGTCCTTAACGCAACTAAAGAGCAGCAGGCAGTATTCGACGCTCTTCTTGGTATTGGTACTACGTCTGCAACCAGTACGGATGGTCTCTTGGGTGAAGTAGGGGAGAATAGTCTATGGCAGAAGATGGTCACGTTCTTCGAAGGGTTTGTTGACGGGGTGCTAGAAATAATTGGTTTGCGCACACAAGAATTATGTGTGTACGACGACAATGGAGAAACCTGTGTTAATCGCGAAATCTTGGATGCGCTCCTGCAAACTACCAGTGTTGACCCGGTGACTAGTACAAACCCAGACACGAGTACTAGTACTAATGAGGAACAGACCGGAGGTTCTGGTACTGACAACCCCTCTTCTGATGCGGGTACCGGTACTTCTGAGCAAAGTATGGATGAAGAAACCAGTACTAGCACAGCAACTACTACGGTCGAGGGTAATATTGAATCAGAAACTGCATCATCATCATCATCAACTGAGACAGATGTCGCCACGTCAACCACAGAGAGTAGGAATGATACGGACACTGGTACTAGTACCAGCAATACAGAAATCGCTAGTACTACCGATGCAAGCCTCGATCCAGAGCCTGTACAAACAAACGATACGAGCTCAGCCTCTAGTACTCAAGACGAAGTAAGTAATGATAGCTTGCCACAAACAGACAATCCTAATAATGACACCATAACTGAGACAGATGCCCCTGCCAATAGTCCCGAATCCACCAGTACTACAATTACCAGTAACTAAATATGTCTTTTAAAATGCCAAAGATCTGTCACGTAAAACTTATCCCACCCTTCATTCAGAAGGTCTCGTTTGACTGGTATATAATAGAGTTACATATGTTTAGATTACAAGTATTGGATTTACTACACACCGTTACTTCTGTGTGTAAGCAATGTATAGCCAAGCTGTGCCAGTTACGTGCAGTCTGTGCTTCTGTGTTGCTTATGGCAGTACTGGCGACTGGTTTTACAACTGAGCAGGTGGTATATGCAGAATCAGTAGTGCTTGAAGAATACATCTTTACCAACTGTGGTCAAACTGGACAATACGGTCCTTCACAGGGGCAGTGCGATACTGAATATAGCGGCACATCCCTCGATGCTGATGTGACTGTAGTTAATGGTGTTCAGCAATGGACTGCCTCAGCTACAAGTTCATATGAGATTACTGTTTTTGGTGCTCAAGGAGGATCAAGCAATGGAGGACTTGGTGTACAGATGGAGGGTTTATTCGAGTTGTCAGCTGGTGATCAATTAAATATTGTAGTGGGCCAATCTGGTATCCAAAACGGCTCTGGTTCATCGGGCGGTGGTGGAGGTACATTTGTCTGGAAAGACGTTGCTGATACTTTATTAATTGCAGCTGGTGGTGGAGGTGGTATATGGACTAATTCAAATACTCCTAATGCATTGGTGCATGCGACAACATTAGAAACAGGTAACAATGGAGCTGCTGGTACAGGTGGTACAGGTGGTGATGGAGGTAATACAACTGGAGTTGCTCAAAGTGGCTGGGGAGGGGCAGGAACAGGCTGGTTAACCAATGGTGAGGATGCGCAAAATCTTGCTGGCACTGGAGGTTTAACTCGCGTAAACAACTTCAGCGGTGGTAATTCCGCAACTGCTGCGGTAGGAGGTTTTGGTGGAGGTGGTGGCACGCACGGTAATAATGGTGGTGGCGGTGGTGGCGGTGGATACTCTGGCGGTGGCGGTGGTAATCAATCTGGTTCTGGTAATGGCGGCGGCGGCGGTTCGTATAGTACTGGTACTGTACAAAATAATGTGACTGAAGCTCGAGCAGGGCACGGTCTGGTGGTTATTAAACGAGTAGTCGAATTGGATCCCGCTGACTTCACTCTCCCTACAGTAGCTTCAACTACAGCAGTTGGTTTTGGTACCAGAGTGACCGCTACTGCGAGCACTACCTACACTGGCGGGACAGACGGTAATGGAAATACTGCCCAAGTTAAACGACGTGGATTTGTGTATGTTACTGGTTCAAATAGTACGGTAGAGATAGGAGATGCTGGTGCACAAGTAGTGGAAGAAAGTGGGCTCTTTGGTGTCGGACAATATAATTTATCTATTAACGGTCTGGCGTCAAGTACCATATACACGGTCCGTCCGTTTATCGAAAATTTAGTCGGTGTGTCGTATGGTCCAGCGGTGACTGGCCAGTACATTGACCTTGGCGAGGAGTACTTGGGGCTCACCTTCACCCCCTGCACCCAAACCGGCGCCACCGGCCCATCACAAGGACAGTGTGACACCGCCTATTCGGGCACTGACCTGGCAGGTGACGTCACGGTATCTGGCGGTATTCAGTCTTGG